>OCAD01000253.1_pt1 | contig 44185 bp, 70 predicted proteins | sample 1538261 | NCBI WGS metagenome assembly OCAD01 (sample SAMEA2580261, study PRJEB22360) | human gut metagenome | biome: human gut; feature: human-associated habitat; material: faeces | place: Denmark | collected 2008/2010
TTGCCCGTAGCAGATGCCGCGCCTCGGTAGCCCGTAGCAGATGCCGCGCCCTGGTAGCCCGTAGCAGATGCCGCGCCCTGGTTGCCCGTAGCAGATGCCGCGCCCTGGTAGCCCGTAGCGTGCCCTCCGGGCTCTTCTTTGGCACGTGCCTTTGTATATTCAACGGCTGCTTTTACCAATCCTGCAATGCCTATTTCGTCCACGATCTTAATCTTTGTCGATGCAACTTTTGTATCCTCACCGGATTTGCTGATTTTCCCGCTTTGCTTGACGCCAAAATATCGGCTTTCTGCCGGAACGTAATATTTAAGGACGTCGAGCGGATATTCGCATGCGTGGAATCCCGCTTCGCATGCTACTGCTTCGTCCGTCTCATATTCTTTTCCAACTTCATATTGGTATCCTCTGCATTGCATGTTTGCGTCCATACCTTTGTAATTCATGCGCTCCTCCATTTCTCAGCCGCCTCAAAAACGGCGGCGCTTTTTATGCTGGCTCGTCAATTTTTCGATCATTGTCCGCCAGTTTGGGGGCGGTTTGATGGTCTCCCAGCGGCACACCGTGGACTGGTCCACCCCAAGCAGCTCGGCAGCCTCCCTTTGCGTCAGCCCCAGAGCAATACGAGCGTCACGCAGCTCGCGCTTGCCCTCGGCGATCTCCTCCTTGTGGGCCTCGTAGTACCGGCGCTGGGCCTCGGCGATCCGCTTTTGCTTTGGGTCCATGCGGTCCAGGATGGCCTCCCGATCAATGAGCCGCCCAAGCGCAACGTCGGCATTTGTAACATAAAATGTAGCCTCGATCTCTGCGTCGGCGCGGGCCATTTCAGCCAGTTCCGCGGCGGTAAATCCCATCCGCGTTCGCCCCCTCTCTAAATTCTTGTTCCCACGCGACATCCCTCACCTGAAAAGCATCACCCAGTTGTACGGTGTTCGGGAAATTGTGCTGTGTGGTCTTGATGGCGTACTTGTCGATCTCCATGGCATAGTATCGCAATATCTTCGCGCCCAGCTTGTCCAGCGCGATATGGCCGCAGCTCATGCCGTCGTACATGGAAAGCACCTCCACCGGCGCCGCTGTCAGCCCATCAAAATGGCTCATAATGTGGGCTATCACGTCCACCGTCCACCCGTTGCCCAGCATTTTATATGCCTGGGTGTCGCTGACGGGAAAGGCGTATGTGTCTGGTACGGTCTGGAGGCGCTTGCACTCGGTCACAGTCAATTTGCGGATGATGTAAAAGCCGTCTGCCAGTTTTATGGGGTACTGCTTGCCTTTGATTGTGATAATCCCGCTCCGCACTTCATAGACCGGATATGTCTTTCCGTCCGCCGTCTCGATCAGAAAGTTGTTATGCGGCCAATCTCCGTTTGCTGTCAGCGTCGGTGTCTTTTTGTATTTCACCCCGCCTTTGTTGAATCCGTGCGGATTTTGGAAGATTGCGGCGTCCTCGATCACAAGGCGGCTCTGGTGTCCCACGATCACAGCGTTGCTTTTCGCGTCGCTCCGTACTTCAAAAGCGGAGTTTCCCCCACGGCCACGCCATGCCATACCTTCCGGAACAGCATAAAGGCCAGTTTTTGCGCACAGTCCGCCGCCATTCCCGCACAGGGCCACACTTTTCCCGTCGGGGCTATAAATACGGTATTGCTGACTGTCAAAATCCTGGTTCTTTGCGTCGTTCTCAATGGTTCCGATCCGCACAGGCTCCGCCGTCCCGGTCGCCGGGAAATGGCCGCCGTCTAAATAACTGGCGTCCGTCGTTTTTCGGTAGTTCGCTTTCAGCGTGTACGCCTTTTCTCTCCAGCATACGCCACTCTCCAGAATGTCCCGCAGCAGGATCCCACGGTCCGCCGGCCGCTCCACCGTTACCTGGCTGTATGTACCGTCCGGGTTTCGCTTGCCTGCCCAGTAAAGGCGCTGGCGGTTTTGGGCAGAGACTAAGGCGGAGTTTATCAGGACCGGCTCAACGCCCAGCTCGGCGGTGATCTGCACCCGGATGGCGTGGGACATACTTTTATTGTTCTCATACAGGAAAAAGTCGGGCTTATACTTATCGCGGGCAATCCGGTAATTCAGGAACAGTTCCCAGCCTATGCCGCTGGCCTCCGTTTCCCGGTTCTTAGTCTGCGCAATACTCCAATGTGTGCATGGAGAGCCTCCGATCAGCAATCTGATCATAACGCCAGCATCCCTCCCATTTCATTGCCGCGCTCCAAACGGCATTTGCGTACTCCCGGTCTCCCGTGTCTCGACCCGCGTTATAGATTGTCAGCGCTGTCATGGTGTCGTACCGCTCCAGCAGTGACCCAAGGTGTGCGAGGCCGGTCTGGACGTTTTCTTCCGCTGACAGGCCGCTGGGAAAGTACTCCGGGTTAAGCTGCATGAGTCCATAGCAGCCCGCCGGGCTCACCGCGTCCACGTCAAAACCACTCTCCACCTCGATCACGCCAAGCGCAAGCGGCACCTCTACGCTGCTCTCATCGCAGGCGTCCAGCAGGACTATGTACAGCTCGTCCGATAATGGAGTGGGGTTGATAATATCCGCCTCCGCCAGCTCGCGCGCCAGCCTCGGCCCCTCCGGGTGCTTACTCAATACGGGGGCGATGCCCGGCCCCGCATCCAGCGCGTGGACCGCACAGCAGGCCGCAAGACAAATCCCAATGGCAATACCGGTAATGACGAGGTCCCGCCCCGCGCTTGACGGCACCCACCGCCTTGTGGTATAATTCTTGCTGTGTGATGGTATACGATCCATTTCGTGTCCCTCTTCCGTGCCCCGCTTGGTGCTAGACAAGCGGGGCTTTCTTATGCAATATAGGTTTTCTTAATCTCTACGGCGGTTTCATTGTGGTATTTCAGCCACAATTGGATTAGGTAATCCAAGTGCTCTTCTTTGAGGATCTTCTTCTCTACCTTTTTCTCAGGCTCAACTTGTGCGCCCTCCTTACTGGTTTTTGTTGTCGTGTGCGTCTGGGTTAAGCTCGTTTCCATCCTCTTTCACCTCATTTCTGTTCCCTATCGCTTCAATGAACCATTCAAGCGGTTTCCCAGTCAGGGCCTCTACGGCCTCGCTGGTAAGTTTACGGGAATTGTGATTCTGCCGGACTAACTCAGAAACCTTGTCGTTTTCGTTCATGATAAAAATCCTCCTTTTACTTGCGGCTTGAAGGAGGATGTGGTATAATCTTCCTGCAAGCCTGATTGGCGGCATCAATTAGGTTTGCTGCCTCGCTGGGTGGTCTCAACACCCGGCGGGGCGCTTTTTGTTGTGGCCCCCACTCTTCCGTGGTATACTGGAAAGGAAAGGATGGGATGATATGTCTTTTATAGAAAGTTTTTTGGAAGAACATGGCATCGAATACACGATTAACAGAAATGGAAGTATCCACACTGAAATCGGTTTGCCAAACTCGATTGACGGCGATAAATGTATTTGCTTTTACCCAGATGCAGACATAAGACCTTTAGATGTGCTCACTAATCCTGCCGGTGACGAATATTTCATTTCCGAAGTGGAAACTGTATTCCAAGGAAACAATCCTGCATACTTGAAATCTACATATAAGACCCAAGCGCAAAGGGTAAAAAATGAGCAAACCATTTTTCACATTCAAAACGCCTATGGTTCGGTCATCGGAACAGGAAACCAAGCGACCATCAACTACAATTCAGCAGTAAGCGAATTAAGGCAAGCCGTTGCCTCCGATACATCTGCGGACAAAGAACAGCTTGAAAAAATCGTTGATCTGCTGGAAATGGTGGTCAATGAACAAGTTCCACCTTCTAAAGGCCTGTTTTCGAAGTTCAGCGCCGTTATGGAACGTCATTCTTGGATCTCAAGCTCTGTGGCTGGAACGATTCTTTCTTGGCTCCTATCCCAAATTCCGTAATCTCACACTCTTCAATTTGAAAAGTCACTTCAAGCTCCGTGCAGCCCCGCATGGAGCTTGAAATTTTGTAGTCCTGAACTTCTACGTTTTTGTCTCCAATCACTAAAAAAGAGCGCCCACCAAATTTGTGTATGGAGACTGTCTGTAAATCCATCTCTCACCCCTTCTTTCACTCCCGCCCCGTCAGGGGCGGGCTTCTTTTTCTTCATTGGACTTCTGCTGGACCTTTTTTCGGCGTTTAGGCTTGTCCCGAACGCCCTCGGCATATCCAGCGATATAAAAAAGCGCTTCTTTTGGGAGACCAGCTAAGTTATCCGCTACAGTACGTGCATCTGCAAGCTTGCTAGTGTCATATACAGGCATCGTCTCACCTCCCTCTTTGCCCTGGACATAATATAACATGCCTAAGTCAATATGTCAAGCATTTCTTATGTCTGAGTCATATTTTTTCTTGACTTCTTTCCCTCTTTGTGATTTAATAGGTGGCAGACAGGAGGGATAAAAAGTGGAGGCTATCAATGATCGAATTGCGTGGTGTGTAAAGGACAGCAAACTAACAAAGACCGCTTTTGCAGAGAAAATCAATGTTTCGCAGTCCTTTATTTCTAGGCTAGTCTCTGGTGAAAAAGTGCCCAGCGACCGCACCATTGCCGATATTTGTCGGGAATTTAATATCTCTGAACTTTGGCTACGTACCGGAGAAGGTGAGCCTCATATCCAGCGAGACGAAGACGAAGAATTTTTGGAAGTCATGGAACAGATTCATATGTCAGATGATGATTTAATTAAGCGAATTATAAAGGCGTATTGGTTTATGGAGGACGACGAAAAAGCCGCCATCAGAAAACTGATAGACGGCTTCACAAAAAAATAAGGCCCCGGTTCCCCGGGGCCTTATTAATTATTCCTTATGTAGTTTTTCAAGGATGAGGGCACGCGTGAGGAGAGCTTTTAAATAGTTTTCATTTTTATTCCGAGCAAGGACAAGTTCAATTTCTTTCCTGAGTGTATCAACAGTTTCTTTCCTCGGCGTCATATTTTTGCGCCCTCCCATACTTATTTTTTAGAAAATGTTTCTTTTGGATTATATTAGCATATATTGTCACAAAATGTAAATGTGCAAATGGTAAACTATTTGTGAACTTTTACTATAGTTTATATTTTAGAACGTTAGTTCCATTAACGCAATAGCCACACCTCCCAAATAAATTCCCTCTATTTTGTTAAGCCTGTAGAATTTATAGGGCAATGACAAAAGAGACGTTTATTGGACTTTTGGTGTGGTATCATATAGCATCTTTGCCGCAGGGAGCGGCTGAAATAAAAATCCCCGCCCGGCGTAGCAACACCGTACGGGGGAAAGGGAAGGAAAGGAGGCCGTACCATTGTCAGATATAGAAAGGTATAGCGAAGAAACTTTTGAGAAAATCAAGCACATAAATGAATACGGCCAAGAATATTGGCTTGCTCGAGAATTGGGGCAAGTATTACAGTACTCTGATTGGAGAAACTTTGAGGGCGTTATCTTTCGTGCTATGGAAGCCTGCCAAAATAGTGGAAATCAAGTCTCAGATCATTTCGGCGAGACTACCAAATTGCTAAAAATAGGCGGTGGTGGGCATAGAGAAATTGGTGATTATGTACTAACCCGCTACGCTTGTTATCTGGTTGTTATGAATGGGGACTCACAAAAACCAGTTATTGCAGTTGGACAAACATATTTCGCTGTAAAAACTCGCCAGCAGGAGTTAATTGAAGATTATGACCAGCTATCAGAAGACCAGAAGCGTCTTGCTATCCGTCAAGAGATGATAATACACAACAAATCGCTTGCCGAAGCAGCGCAAATGGCTGGGATAACAGACCCATATGACTATGCTATTTTCCAAAATCGTGGATACCAGGGGTTGTACGGCGGATTAGGGATGCGAGAAATTCATGCACGTAAGGGCCTTAAGAAAAGTCAAAAAATCCTTGACCATATGGGAAGTACCGAATTGGCCGCAAATCTTTTCCGCGCAACCCAAACTGATGAAAAGCTTCGCAAGGAAGAGGTAAAAGGGAAGCAAAACGCTGGCGATGTGCATGAGGCTGTCGGTAAAAAAGTACGACAGACAATTGAAGAACTGGGCGGTACCATGCCAGAAGACCTGCCTACACCAAAGAAAAGTATTAAACAAATCCAACGAGAGCAAGAAAGGAAAAAGCTAAAGTAAAAAATTCACCGCCCGACATTTGCGGGGTTATGCAGGGGGAAGCGCAATGTAGGCCGCTGGCATTTGGAAAGGAGCGGGGTTTATGATTCGCGCAGCTATATATATCCGCGTAAGCACCGAGGAGCAAGCAAGGCACGGCCTGTCCATGGATGAGCAGGAAGCCCATCTAAGAGATTATGCAAAGGAACACGGCATGAAAGTTGTGGATTGCTATTTAGATGCCGGGAAGAGTGCTCGTAAAAGATATACAAAACGGCCAGAATTTATGCGCTTATTGGCGGACATTGAGTCCGATAAAATTGATATGGTATTGTTCATAAAACTGGATCGGTGGTTCCGAAATATTTCCGATTATTATGAGGTTCAGCGCGTCCTCGATGCCCATAACGTTACCTGGAGAGCCACACAAGAGGACTACGAAACAGTCACGGCCTCCGGTCGGTTTAAGGTAAATATTATGCTCAGTGTCGCCCAGGACGAAGCGGACAGAACCAGCGAACGGATTAAATTTGTTTTTGAGGGTAAAAAAGAGAGAAATGAGCCCATAACAGGGAATGTCCCCAAAGGGTACAAATTGGATGGAAAGTCAGTGGCCATTGATCCGGTGACCGGGCCTATGGTCCGCGCCGCGTTCGATATGTACCTGGAAAATGGATCGATCTCAAAGGTAATTAGAGCATATCCTGAGCTTGGGCTATCATACACTTCGGCGCGATACATGTTTTCTAATCCCGCTTATATGGGGGATTTCGCCGGAATAACAATACCCGCCATCATATCGCCAGCGGAATACCAAAAAGCGGACTCTCTCCGTGGACGCATTGTCCGTAAGACGACACAAAACCGGGTGTACCTCTTTTCCGGGCTTTTAATCTGTCCCGAGTGCGGTAATCGCTTGGGAGGATTTTCGGCATCCCGAGTGTATAAAGAAACTCATTACTACGGGTGCAGTTCGCACAGGAAAATGACCGGATGCCCAAATAATAAAAGTTATAATGAGGAAAAAATTGAGGAGTACATGCTGGACCGCATAGAAGCAAAAGTACAGACATCAATTATTAGCCGCAATGAGCAGAGAGCTGTATCACACAAGTCCCAGAGAGACGCGATCCAAAGAAAATTGTCCAAGCTGTCGGAGCTCTATATATCTGATTTAATCTCCCTCCAGGATTACAAAAAGCAATTTAGGGCGCTTAATGATGAGCTGGCAGCAATCCCGGAAGATATCCCGGATATTGACATTGAGGCATTAAAATCCCGCTTTTGGGGCGACTGGAGACAGTTGTATGATGACTTGCCACGGGACGGTAAGCAATCTTTTTGGCGTAAAACAGTCAAAAAAATCTATTTATCTAGCGATTCAGTGGCCGATTTTGATTTAATCTAAGCCGTTATATAATATGATTAAACCGTCAGGTTTTATCATATTATATAACGCATAAAATGAGCCCCAGAAACTGGGGCTCATTTGCTACACTGCGTCTATTTTCCGCATAACGCTATTGTACACTCTTGTGTTGACTACTTTGAGCGTGTCCATTAACTCATCCATGATATCCCACACCGCCGCAGGGTCTTTGCCCTCCACGGCCCGCAAAAAGTCGCTGTCGCCGTACCGGATTACACGAGTGGGGGCTTCCAGGTCCGCTGGTGTTGCAGAGTAGGCCCGCTCATAGCCTTGATCTGCATGCCGGGTCATTTGGTCCCGGATTGTGTAGAGGCTTGCCAGCTTTGCGTAGTTACTATAGCTGGAGTCTTTATACTCCAGTTCGGCGATTGCTACGTCGATTTCTTTGGCGTCCAACATATGGCCGCCTCCTTTTTAGGTGGACTCTAGCTGGTTGATACAACGGCGGATTGCGTCTCGCTCTTTGTCATTACTGGCGTTACGCTCCATCTCTTCCAGCTGCGTCATCATGTGCTCTTTTGCCCCATCTCGGCTATAACGGCCCATGCTGTCGCGGCGGCGCTCACTATAGTCTCCGCCGTCTCTGCTGTAGTGGCCTCTTACATAATGCTTGCCACGGCTTGCGTAGCTGCTTCCGCGCCCATAATTGCCACGGCCCTCCATCTCCCAGTCTCCGGCCTGGCTATAGCCACCATCCTCATCCATGATAATGATTTTATCAATGTTTTTAATGGTGTCTGTGAGTTTATGGATAGTTTCGAGGTCGCCTGCGGACATTTCCTGCTTTTTTGCGATTTCGTCCAGCTCGTCGCAGAGCATTTCGCGTAGGTCCTCTAAGGCTCTCATGCTCATAATATCTCTCCTCTCCATTAGCATACACGCTCGGCAGTCAGATTGCTGTTTGCAACATTGATCGCCTGAGTGCTGGTATTTTCGACTGCTACCGTCACACAGCATCCACGCGGCACCTCGATAAAGACTGCCATGAACACATTGAAATAGTCTTCCACCGCAGCGGGCGTTACAATTGCAGTTGCGCTGGCAAGCGGCTCACCGCTCACAGACAAAGCAATGGAGATCGGAGACACGGCCCCGCCGGTGGGGATTGCAATGTTTCCACCAAAGCTCACTTTGTACCGTGCCCGGCACTGGTTAGTCTGGCCCCGCAGGGTCACAATGCCAGCTCCTTCACGATGGACGATACAGCTTCCCCCAGATACGGAAGTTTCGGTAAGGGGCACATTCTGCCCAGCGGCTACAGTCACAGGGCCAATATTCGTATACTCAGCCATAAAATCAATCCTTTCTAAATGCCTCGATTTCGAGGCGGTTAAAATAAGCGGCGAGGCCATTGCCCCGCCGCTATGTTCAAAATCGGCACGGGGCCGAACAATTTCGTGATGTCACGAAATAGATGCAGTTATGCAGTTTAGCAGCCGCAGGGATTGCAGCAGCTTCCATAGACACCCGTATATGGGTTTGCCACCTGATAAGCCGGGACAGGCAGAGGTGCGGTGCGGCGAAGAATCTCCGCAGTATTCGCATCCATAGCCGCCTGGAGTACCGCGTTCTGGTTCGCCTGAGACGCAGCCAGCCGGAGACTCTGATTTTCGGCCTGGAGAGTAGAAATCTTATCCTGGCACAGATAATCGAGGATGGCCCTGGAATTGGCATTGGCATTGTCAATAATGTCCCTGGTGTTGTTGTTCATGGTGTTCTGGAGGGCGCATGTATTGGTTGCCATGTTGTAATTCACGCCGTCAATCGCCCGCTGGGTCTCGCAGCAGCAGTTCTGAGCCTGCATAGCCATATTGTTGAGCTGCTGCATCAGGGCCGACTGCTGATTGCACCGGGACAGTTCCGCATTGGAGAAGCCGGTATTGATGGCGTTGTTAAGGGAATAGGTGCTGTCACAAATACCCTGGGTGATGCCGTCCAGCTTGGTTACAACGGAGGAGTGGTCAAATCCGCGCTGGACCTCAGACCCGACGCCGCCGTTCATGCCGCCACCATTTCCTCCCCAGCCGTTGTTGCCCCAGCCGCAGAAAACAAACAAAAACAGGATAATAATCCACCACGCACCATCTCCGCCAAAGCCGCCGAAGCCGTTTCCGCCCATATTGGTGGGTGCAACAGGCATAGTCATCACAGTACCATCAGAACTCAAAGACATATGTAGTCTCCTTTCGCATTTACAAAATAATTTTAAGGTTGCTATATTAAATCGTGGCCACGATTATAGCCTTATTTGGGCATAAGCTGCTGAAATTGTCTCGCCATATTCTGCAATTGGTTGAGCTGACTCTGATTCATTTTTCCGGATTGCAGCAGTTTTTCCACCTCTGCTTTCGGGTCCCCCTGGAAATTCGCCCGGAATTGCTGAAACTGCTGCATCATCTGTGCAAAATTACCCATTGGTCCAGACATAGAGGGCATATTGCCTCCGAGCATAGAAAAGAGCGGATTAGGCATTATCTGTATCCTCCTTCGCAGATTTTCTCGCGGGCTTGGCAGTATCTTTGATTGTCAGAGCGTCTAAACGAGCCGCCAGGGCCTCAACCTCCGCTTTTGTAGCAAACTCTACATTGGGGGGCATATTGGCCGGAGCCGCAATTTTAGGTGTAGCTGTGCGCTCGGTATAGTCGAAGATCCTCAGCGGTTGTGGCATGCCGGACGCATCGGTGCTCTTGATATAAAACGTGCTGGACTCGCTGTCCATCAACATCACGCTATTGCCCGCCGCGACCAAAAATCCTTTTGCGCCTTCTTCACCCTGGCACCAGATAATCCCGTTGGATGTGGGCTGATTTTGCTGCGGCTGCTGCATCTGGGGCGGCTGTACTACGGGCTGCGCGATTGGCTGGAACTGATTCTGCCGCAGTTGCGCAAGCTGATCCGGCATAGGTGGTTGATAATACCCAGGCTGATAGCCGCCAAAATAGGGTTGAGCAAATGCCATTTAAGATTCATCCTTTCTTTCGCACCAGTAATATAACGGGACTCCACCACCAGAATCCCATGTATCGATCCAGTTCCCGCCACTGACACATACCACATGGCCTGACAGAGCTAAAATATATGTACCATCCGGATGTTCCTCTGCAAAATCAGACACGTTGTAACAGTCTGGGCAAGTATCCGGCACAATACGGCGTACAAAGCCTTTAGACCTGAGATAGGCACCCCATACAGAATTTGCTGAGGGAAGATCGCCCATCAAAAACCCCTGGAGAGCTAATCCAATGTAAGTTTCCTCCCAGCTTTGGTCCAGTGCTGTAGAAATTGCTCTGACTGTGCAGTCCCCTACATTTTTTCCGTCTGGGTTTGCATTGTATTTGATATATCTTCCCATTCTCCATTTTTCTCCGCAGTTGAGATTTGAGCATTTGCTTTTATTTTTATGCTCTCATTTGCGCACAAAAAGGATTCGAGTCCATCAAAATCTCCGCAAATATAATACCGGTAATAGATATCTCTGGCATTTGGCTCGGAGAATCCGCAGTTGATAAGCCGTGTTATCATCTCGTTTCCCATAAGGATCACCTCTGCCTTTACTATACAAAAAAATCGCCTCCACTGGGTGGCAATCCAGTGAAGGCGTGTGCGTGTTTTGTGAAATTATGTGTAATTTAGCCTTTGGGCAGTCGATTCGACCTTATCAATGATGCGCAGAAGTCGTCTTGATATTGTGGAGCGCTCGCACCCGTATTCTGCTGCGATATCAATTTGAGGTATTTGCTCTATCAAATACCTCTGCGCTATCCCGGTGTCTGTTTTCCCGAGATTCGCCTGGTAAATTGCCTGTTCAATCTCCGACCGCAATAGATTTTTCAGGGTTTCGGGCATGTTAACGTGCGCTCCCACATTTACACTCCCTTTTCAAAGATATCAAATCTCAACTTGAATGCTAGGTCAGGGATTATCTTATGCTTTGTGCTCCAGGGATCCGATTCGCCGCTCGTGGTCGTCCAGCCGACCATCTTGCTCATCATTGTGGTCCCACAGGCGTTTGTGGATTTCTCGGTTGTGCTCGGTCTGCTTATCCATATCGGTACGCAGCCCCTTGACTTGGATTGTCAGCTCGGTAATGGACCTCGTGAGTGATACAATCGGCTTAATAATTGCCGCCCCAAGGCCCACAAGGGCGATAATCACTGTTACTGTGGTCCACTCCATCGCTTAGCCCTCCTTGCCTCCGGTAAGCTGTTTATAGACCTGATTGACGCCTGTTGCCGCGAGACCGGAGACGATGCCAACTGCAACGGCGGTGATGTAGTCCTGCGCCGGGTAATCCGGCATGATGCGCATCGCCAGCGAACCCAGCGCACCGCCCACCGCACCGCAGATGACCGGGAGCCATTTGTTGTCCAGCGCCGTGGCCTTGGCGGCCTGGGCCACCAGCAGGCAGATGACAGTGATCGCGGGCAGCGCCGCAATGCCGAGCTCAGTAATATCCATAGTAAGTACCTCCATCAAATCAAATTCAGCCGGGCCAGCACCAGGGCCAGCTCCTGCCGGGTAATCGGTTCTGTAGGCCGGGTGCCGTCCATGATACCATTGCTCTTGGCCTTTTGCCACGCCTCAGCGGCCCAATCGGCTGCTGGGATATCTGTGCCATCCCCGCCACTCTCAGCCGTCCAGTCGATGCCCAGGAAGTCGCACACGCCCTTTGCCGTGGCCTCCGCCAGCTTGTCCCGGTAGGAGCTGTCTTTCAGCAGACCAATGTCCTCCTGGTTGGTGTGGAATCCATACTCGATGAGCACGGCGGGTGCGTCGGTCTTTGCCAACACCGTGTACTCGATCTGGTGGGCGACGCCGCTCCCGTGGAGCAGTACCCCGGCCTCGTGGGCCCGGTTGACAATGGCCGTGGCCGCCACATTGCGCTTGGCCGTCATGGGCCCGCTGGAGGTGTAGACCAGCAGCCCCCGTGTCGTCCCCCAGCCGGAGACGCCCTCCGCGTTGGAGTGCAGAGAGACAAACAGGTCCGCTCCCGCCTTGTTGCTCACCTCGCAACGGGCGGTCAGACTGGGCTTGGTGTCCTCCGTCCTGGTGCAGATTACATTGACGCCATGCCGTTCCAACAGCGGGCGGATGCGGGTATACATATCCCAGGCAAATTCTCTCTCTTTGTAACTCCCGTCTGGAGACCCATTGACCGTATCCGGTCCGTGGCCGGGGTCAAGACATACGGTGTATTTTGTGCTCATAGGCTTGTCCTCCTTATCGCTGTCGTCGGGCTCGGATGGGGCCCTCTTACGTTTGTAGACCAAGATGAGGTTGTGTACCTTCCGGTTGCTGACAATCCGCTTCCCCGCCAGATCGCACTGAGAGGAGCCGCCGCCGTCCAGCATGACGGCGCTCTCCCACCCCAGGGCCAGCAGCTCGGCCTGAAGCTCCTCCGGAGTCCGCCCGCTGTTGGTGCAGTAGAGGCACAGCGCCCCATCCTTAATCCCCATGGCTGTCCTGGGCCTGCTGCCCCCCACATCCCGGTTGTAGATGAGGGTTTCCGCCTTTCCGCCCCGCAGCAGGCACACACAGCAGATGTAATTCCGCCGCTCTGCCGCCGGGACAGAGCGCAGGGTGATGTCCGGCCCTGTGTCCCAGGCATAGCCCCAGTAGGTATACGGGTCCTTAGCATAGGTCCGCCCGTCCGCCCGGAGGTGGCATACCGCCTGGGCCCCCTGGTACAGTCCGCCGTTGATCAGATAGTCAGCCCCGGTCTCCGCCTTGATCTCGGCCAGGGGCTTGGCCGACTTGTTGACGTATATCTGGATGCGCTCGATCTTCTCCATCGGGATGAAGGCGATGTACTTACTCATCGCCCTCAGCCGCCTCCACAGCCCCGCGCATCAGCTCCACCGCCTCGGCGTACCGCCCCGCCCTGCGCAGCTCCACCAGCGCCTTGTAGTGGTCAAATAACGCCTGAGTGAGGGCCGCTCCCTCATTGGCCAGTCTGGGCAGGTCCTCCGCCAATGCGGCGTAATCCACATTCCCCGCGCCCCTGTAGTGGGGCAGCGTGGGGGCCCCGGCGTTCCAAATATTGGCCAAAAACATATCCTTGGCGTTCTGCGGCTCCGCGTGATTGACTTCGGCGATATCCATGATCTCATTGATGTACTCGTACAGATGCTTCATAGCTGACTTCCTTTCCGGCCAAGTTGGCCTGTCACATATGGATAATCTCTTCCGCCTGATCGGCAGTGATCCACTTCGGGGCCATGGAGCGCACCTGCTCCGCCGTCAGACGGCCCAGACGATACTGGATGCGGATAAACTCAACCATCGCCTGTCCCTCCCATCATCAGCTCCAGCATGGCCGCCTCCAGCGCGGAGAGCCGTTCCGCCTCTGTGGGCGAGATGGGAGGCTGGGCCTGTCCCATGGCCTCCAGCTCCGCGAGCTCTTCTGCTGTCATGAGGATTTTGACATTATCTATTACTTTGTACATATCGCTACCTCACCCAAATCTTTACTTGTCCGCTATATATCTGGTAGTCCTGTACGGCGCTTTGAGCAAACTGGATCGTTTGGGCTTTACCATCTCCCATATTTGCGCCAGTGGGCGATGCCGTATTATTTAGCGAGGACGCAGACATCGCGTCATAGTCATAGGTGGATATCCGTGTGATCCAATGGGCTCCGGCAAATATGGCATGTATGATTTGATGCTTGATGCCATCCGTGTTGCGGACGGCCACGTTATTTGTGAGGCTTACCCCATTGACTTTAAGCTGCCACCCCATCGTTTGATTTGACTGTAGCCCCCAGGTCCTGACTGATATCTCTGTTATGTCGGTTACATTCCATTCCCAGTATGCCGTACCCACGTCAGATTCCGAAAATGTATGCTCCCATAGCAGTGTCCACTCTCCGCTCCCACCCGGCGCGCTCACCTTGCCCCACGCTCCGTCCACCACGCCCGCATACATGCCGTTGTCCTCTACGGTCACCGTGGGGAGGCCGACGCCATCCGCACCTGCGGGACCCTGCGGGCCGGTGTCTCCGGTGTCACCTTTTGGCCCCTGCGGGCCTTGCCCCCCGGTGTCTCCCTTGGGCCCCGCTGGTCCCTGCTCTCCTTCCGTGCCAGGCGGCCCTTGAGGTCCTTCCGGTCCTTGCACACCATCCGCGCCCACTACATGCCCCGCGTTGATGGTGGTGCCGTCTGACAGGGTGATGATAAGGTCGCCGTCCTCATTTACTTGGGCATCTGTAACGGACTTTCCGCCGCCGCCTGCTTGGTATATCTCATTGATTGCCGCAACCAAAGAGGACTTGTCCGTGGTTTTAAGGGCCGCTGTGTCTCCGATCATGCTCAATAGCTGCTCATATTCTGTGGGGCTTGGAGGCTGAGATGGGTTTGCGGGCAATGCACCCTCAAAGACCCTGAGGCCATTTGCCGTGTAAATCGTCGGATATCGCTTGTCCCCATTTACTCCATATACGCCTATATGGATGTACTTGCCCGCCCGAAGGATTTCCCACGGGACTGTGCATGTATTATCTGTCAATGCGATCTCAGCGCTGCGGCCCATATCGTCCGTAAACACCGCTGTTTTTGCATATCCATCCCAGGCCGGATCAAATTCAAATGCTGCCGTGTAGATTTCTACCGACCCGGATACCAGTCGTTCGGATTCTACAAGTTCCAGCGTTTGTCCTGTTGCTCTTAGTTTCATGTGGATAGCCCTCTCTCAATTGCCGCCGTGATTTCTTCCAGTGCTTCCACGCGCGCCGTGAGGTCAGAGGGTTTCGGCTCAGGAAGCGCCGCACGGTCCTCCTCGATCTCCTCATCGGTACGTGCTGCCGTCTGTCCGTCCTCCAGCTTATACCGGGGGATACCATCGTCTGTGTAAAGCCCTCCCTCAAAATAATGCGTCTGGGCTAAATTGAGACGGTCACAGGGCGGTCCCTCCTCGATAAGCACCCACCCGTCCAAATTGCTTGGCAGGGTGTATTCGCCCTCGCATCGGATAATCCGGCCCTGGTCATCTGTTTTGATATAGACTCTTGATGTATTGTCCATTTTGGCCTCCTCAAAGTTCTGCACTAGCTGTATAATACGTTGTGCTGCCGATTGTAATTGTGCTAAGCGCAGGGGTTGTCCTCATTACAGGCCTAAAATCGTCCTTGTTTGTCGGTCTAACCGACTGAGTCGCGAAAATTTGATAGTACCTCTGACACCGTGCCAGTTGCTCCCCGTAATCCGGGATTTCGTTCAGCATCCAATTTCCTGCTATGTCCTGATGGGCAATGGTTTGACTTGAACCAAGTTCAAGCTTGATTGCTTTCATATTCAACCGCTTGCCAGCATCCAATCTGATGTTCAGACTCTTAGCGTCGCCCTGATAAATATAAATCCCATCGCCATATACCCAGTTAATACCATTGGAGTTTGTGCTGGACCTCACAACCCCGTCTTTGTCCATAATGCTTACTGTCCGTGAAACGCCAGCTGGCGTGATTTCATACTCAAAATATTGGGCGATATAGATATAATTACCTGGCGTTGTATTCGCATTCACAATAGCCACATAACCATCATTAACTTCAACGTAGCAAAAATTTGAAAGCCCTGAAAGTATCTTCCACCTATCAATACCATAGAGTCCACTACTATTTGCATAGCTATCCAGACCACGTTGGTTAATAGGATTCACAAAATACCAGTTATCCAGCAGATTACGCCCGGTGAGTTGGGACGTTTTTGTGATGGTGTCGTCAATATCTTGGGCGGAGTGATCAAGCTGTACCACGTCGCCCAAAATCCCGTTGATCAGTTTTTTTATAATACTTGCCACGCTACCACCTCAATAGTACAAAAAAGCAATTCCCAGGCCGCCTGTACCGCCATGGCTTCCCGCACCGCCGATACCGTTCTCGCCATCCCATTTATTGGTTGCCACATTGTTATTCGACGCGCCGCCTGCTGCACCGCCACCGCCGCCGCCGTTGCCACCCGTTCCGCCTCTGCCACGATACTGAGTAGTGGCCGGAGCATCCGCGTCCGCGCCCGCACCGCCGTCACCGCCAGTGCCGTATCCATCTCCGCCATTATAAGCTGCGGAGCCTGAGTCGCCGTCTTTCCCGTTGTGGCCTGCTGCTGCACCGCCGCCATAGCCGCCAATGCCTACTACGGTCATTTTGCTGCTTTCGTATCTCGCGGTTTCTCCCTGTGCGCCGGGTGTGTATGTAACGCCATTATATATGACGCTTTCTCCCGCGCCGTCTTCTCCACTGCCGCTGCCGCCGTTCACACCGTCATCACCGGGCAGCCCGTATGCGACCCCGCTGAACATTTCGACAAATCCGGTCTCAGACGCACGGCCATTCGCGGTGGAGTATTCCCCAAAAGTGGTGTCTCTTCCAAACGAGCCTTCTTCCGATCCGTCCTCCGAATAAAAGCCGTAGACTCCGCCTCGCCCAATTTTTACCGCAAAGGTTTGTCCCGGAGTTACCGGGATCGTGGCAATGTAAATGCGGCCTCCGGAACCGCCCTTACCAGCCTTACCACCCGCACCAGGCTTACCGCCGTTTCCGTCGCTTTGGCTGTCATTGGTGCCGTCTGCGCCTTTTTCGCCGGATGCGCCGCCTTGACCGCCTGAGATGAGGACAAGGCGCACCCTGCCTTTTGCTTCTGCCGGGATTGTGACCGTCCCATCTTCGGTGATGATAAGGAGGTGCTCATAATAATTGCCAATTCCGGTGGGTGTGTACCCCTCCACAAATTCGGTTTGCGCTCTGAGCAAATTGGATATATTGATATCCATGGATTTTATAATGCCCGTCATGGGGTCTCCAAACGGGTCATCCATGCTTATTGGGTCGCCTGGGCGCTCTGTACCGACCACGAGATCATTGGAGACAGTGCGTGCTTTGCTGTAGTAAGCAAGTACGCGCTCGGCCACATTTTCGGAATTTGCCAGATTTACAAGCGTCGCGTCCGTAACAGTAGCGGTGTTGTCCTTGCTGGCCCCAGCCTCGCCGCGTAAAATTTCCCGTACAATGTGCGTATACTTTTGACCAGTGAGGAGGCAATCTGAGCTCTGTGCCAGTACGGCGTAGTTTACGCCGCTCTCTAAAATCTCCCCATTGTCGATTTGGAGATCGTGTATCGGGTTATCAAACGGCACAAGCACACCAGACACCTTGGCTCCATTCGGCGTAATAATATCTTCCGCCGCCGCTTCACCCGAGAACAACGTAACCGTTTCGTCTGATGCAAATGCTATATATGTGTGTTCCGCGACCGAAACCGCCGTGGACGGTGTGTTGTAATCAATGCTGCCGCCCGAAAACAAACGACTCTCTTCGATCTCTGCTGGGTCGCTGTCCGTGAGAGCTGTGATCCGTATCATTCCGTTCGCGTCTTTTTTCAGTGCGAGCCCCATCACAAACAAAAGCTGGTGGAGGTTTTCTCTCCGCGTCCCGATGGGCAGCCAGTTATAGACGGGGATGCTTTGATATGCCTCGTCTATGCTGTACTCTACCGTGCCGGAAATAATATCTGCGACTACATCGGACAGGGCTTGTCCCGTGTACATGCCGCCGTAATGCTGGGTATTATCCAGCAGACCGACCCCTGAAATGCAGGAGAGCTTATAATGGATTAGCCCCACCCGCATCACAGATGACAAGAAAAACTTACCGATCAGCACATCGTCATGGTAGTAATATACTGGCTCGCCATAGACATACTGTGTCAGATCATCCAGTCTGGGCCTGGCCACAAGGAAGTGCCCATTTGAATCACACAGGAGATACCCGTCCGAGTCCGTCAGCGGGAAAAACTGCGTGTCGAAGCTTTTGACCGTCACATCCAAGGTATCAATTGTGAGCTCATCTCCAGCAATGGAATTGCCGATGAAACAATGTCCCTCCTTGATATCCTTGGCTGTGAAGGTCCGGTCCCCATATATAATTTTATAGCTCATGGCGTCACCTGCGGGTTAACTGGGACAAAATTGACTTCTATTTCGTCCCAGTAATTTACGCCGTCCTGCACCGTTCGTATTTTTCTTTTGCCGGATGTATAATATGCTTCGTATATAATGGTGCTTTGCCCATCGGCGGCTTCAAGTGTTACAAAGTCGTCCACAGAGTGCTGCACCAGGTAATCCCATAGGGCATCGAACCCTTCTGCGTTGCTTGCGCTGAAAAAAGTGATTTTATGTCCAATATATGTACCGATGACATCCCTGACCATGCTCCCATTCTTTACTCGCCCTGCATTTTCTCCATCCAGCACGTTAAAGTTTTCTTCGTAGTCTGAGATCGCTACTTTGGCGTCGAAGGACTGACCATTGATTTTGATATAATTTGCGCTCATATGTATCACCTTCAAGCCTTGACTAATTTATATCCACGCCGCTTTGACTCGTCGTCCAGCTCGTAACTCAGGTATCGCGTTAACCCGGATGCGGGCTTTATAGTAATCGTGAGCTGGCCGCCGTAACCCCCACTGCCCGACTGCATTCCGCGAGCAACGGCAGCTTCAATTTCAGATGCGGGGGCCTCGATATTGGTCCCGCTCTTTTGATCACCCAGAATAGCCAAAAACTCCCGGTTGGGCGGAATGACGGCGCCACGGGCCAGAGCCGGAATGCTTTTTGTGCTAATAGCAGCAGACATTCTGGTTGAGGAAGAATTTATTGTTGGCGCAGAATTTTTTGCGTCTGTGAATTGGCCTGTTATCCAGCCGACTTTTTCTGACACCCAGTTTGTTACACTCGACCAAACGCTTTTAAGCCCGTTAAGCAAACCATTGAGTATGTCTTCCCCGAGGTTTGCCCAATAATCCAGCGTAAAGAATTTGGCTGGCCCAGCATCCCACCAGGATACAAAGCTGTCCCAGGCCCCAGAAATTGCATCCTGAATGAAATTCCAGTTTGGCGTGATTGCGAGAACAAGCCCGGCAGCTCCTACGGCGATCAGCCCAAGTCCTAGCGGTATACCGGCCCCGGTAAACAGCAAAACCACGCCAAGCACAAGCAAAGCGCCGCTAACTATTGCAGTCACCGCCCCGATGGGGCCTTGCATTGCCGTTTGAATTGTTTCCCAATTAACAACTGCCGTTGTTGCAAGTCCTACGGCCCCCACGATCAAAAGGCCAATCCCAAGAGGGAGGTTTGTGCCAGTAAAAACGAAAACCGCGCCAAGAACAAGAAGTGCTGCGCTGACAGCGGCGATAATAGCTCCAATAGGGCCTTGTAAAGCCGCCTGAACGGTTTCCCAGTTTAAGGCGGCGGCAGAAGCCAGCCCAACGGCTCCAGCTACCATAAGCCCGATGCCAAGAGGAAGATTTGCGCCAGAAAATATAAGAACCGCGCCAATCACCAGAAAAGCTGTTCCCACCAAAAGCAAAATGTCTGTGACTACCTGTTTAATACTTGTGGTCGCGCCATCCCAATTAAGCGCAATGGCCGCTGCAAGAGCCACGGCCCCAGCCACCAGTAACCCAATGCCAAGGGGGATATTGGCACCAGAAAATGTAAAGACAGCGCCCAGAACCAAAAGCGCACCACTTACGATTTCCAAAATGCCGGTAATGGTGTTTCTCACTTCGGCATCCATTGACCCCCAGTTTATGGCCGCCGCCGCTGCAAGAGCCGCGGCTCCAGCCGCAATAAGCCCGATGCCAAGAGGAAGATTTGCACCGGAAAACGCCAATACTGCACCAATTACCAAAGCTGCCGTGCCAAGAATTACAAGGACTCTTGTAATGGCCGCTTGCAAAGGACCATCAAGAGCGCCCCAGTTTTCAGCGAGCACAGAAACAAGTCCGATTGCTCCCGCCGCCATAAGCGCAAGGCCGAGGGGGACATTGACGCCAGAAAAGGCAAGAAGAGCGCCAAGTGCAAGTAGTGCACCAGAAACATACGCCGTCAGCTCGTCAATTTTCCGCTTGTATTCTTCTGTGTTAAAATCCTCAAAAATCGGGCTGATGCCCTTCGAAGCAGCCGCTCCAGCGCCTCTCCCTTGTTCGTTTTCAGACAGCTTATTGATGGTGTCAAAGCTGGCAAGCGACTTCTCCGCGTCTTTTGCCGCGTTCCCTACACCGTTCAGGGCTTCTGTTTCCTTATACAGTTCCTCCGCCGCCTTTGCCGCCTGCTCTTGCGTCATGCCAAACATAGCGGATACAACGCTCGATATGGCGGTGACGATTCGACTCAGAATATTTACAAATGTTGTGAAGGCTGGTATAATGACGTTGAAAAGCGGCTGAACCATCGTCAGTAAAGCGCCCTTGAGCCGTCCAACGGCTTCCGACGCTTCATCGTTTACTTTGATGACTTTCCCCATCCACTCTGTAAACGCAGTCACCGCCCGGAACGCAAAGCTGAACATAAGGCTCATTCCGATTGCCCGCCCGATGTTGTCAGCAAAACGAGACGCCTGTTTTCTGGCCTGATTCATCGAATTAGCCAGTTTTTTCCCACTAGCGCTTCCGGTAGCAAGCTGCGCCTGAATGGCTCCGGCCCGCTCTTTTGACAGGTTAAGCTCTAAGCTTGCCTTACTGATTGCGTTGTTGTAGCTTTCAACCTGACCTTGTACCTTGTTCCATTCGCTTTGAAGCAGACGCACCTGCTCCTTTTGCTCCTGGATTTCCGCTTTACCTACACCGCCGTAGCTTGTGCTTTGGAGAGAAGCCAACTTTGCCTTTGCGGCGTCAAGCTGCGCACCCAGTTCCTTTGACTGTTCCACCAAAGGCATTTTCTGCTGTTGCTTGACATAAATTTGGTCGTTGAGCGTTTGAATCTTCCGGTTAAGTCGGTTTAGTCCCTGTTGCGCTTTTTTATCATCAATTCTGGTGTCAATGATGATGGAACCATCTGCTGCCATAAAATCACCACCTTTGGAGGGAAATTGAAATGGGAAAACTGATGAAATGTAAGACTTGCGGGGCGGAAATCGCAAAGTCGGAAAAAGCCTGCCCCCGCTGCGGGGCGAAACAGCACCAGGGCGTCTATGTTGCCTGCGCGGTGGTAGCGGTGATCGCCGTCATTGGCTGTGTGGCCGTCGTGGCCGGTTCCATGGGCGGTAGAACGTCCAGCGCCCAGAACACTCAGGGCGACCACACAGCCAAAACCTTGACATTTTCCGGTGATGGCTTCGAGGCGGAGTACAAGGGCTGCTCCAGCTCCGACTTAGTGGATGGGTGCTTTTATGTCTCCCTCTCCGTGGACAACACAGGCGACGTAGAGCAAATGTACGTGCTCGATGATGTCTATGTGGAAAATTCTCATTGTTCCACAGGGACAGGCTTGCCCGTGACTGCTCTTTCAGGGAAAAGTGTGACTGGCTCCTTCATCGTGTTCTGTGAGACGCCGCTTGAAGATGTTGAAAAAGTGGAGTTCCGCCTTTCTGTCTTAAATAGCGAGACGCTGAACCAATTGACGGAAAGCGATGTGATTACGGTCTACCCAAATGGATGACCAAGGCCGCTCCTTTGGGGGCGGCTTTTTTATGTCCACGCCTTGATTAGTGCTTCCTCCGACTCTGTGTAGCAGACCTTTATGTCTACAATTTCTTTATTTTTTCTGTAAAATTCTTGTTCGGTCTTATCCAGCTTTTTGCCTTTTGCCTTTTTGCTTCTAATGCCAACGATTTGAGCGAACAGGCAGTCTCCAATTTCCATGTACGCGGAAAGAAAGGTCCACCAGTGTACGCCGCCTGTGTTGCCCTCCTGGTCGTACTCTAACGCCCTGGTCTCATAGCCCAGCACCCGGTTGACCGGCGCCACGATGTACTGGAAGTCTTGCTCCCACGCCACAAGCTGGGGCTGCTTTTTTTGCCACTCCTGCTCCTGGCCGCCGTTGATAAATTTGAAGCACTCTTTTAACGCAACGTCGTAGTCGGTCAGCGCCTCGAAGTCCACATAGAACATATGGAGCACGGCAAGGGCACGGTCCTCGTCGCTTAGTTCCGGGTCGTTTATTGCCTCGAAAATGTCCAGGATGACCCGGAAGTCATAGCGAACGGCAAATTCCTGCCCGTCTATTTCAACACTTTTTGGGAGTCCGTAACCCATGCCGTACTACCTCACTTGTGGTACTTCTGATATTTTGCAGTGTATTTTGCAATGCGCGGATTGGTTGATTTCTGTTCTCTGGTGTATGTGCTGTCGATTTCGTCCATCACGGCCAGCATCAGGTTGCACCACGCCGGAAGCCCAGCGGCCACAGCGTAAACGTTCATATCGCCAAAGAGTACATCACTCACTGGAACGCCAAACAGGCCGTCGATGATTCCCCGCATTTCCGCGTCCCGTTCCCTGGCAAAGTCAAACACCTCTCGTTTGTTTGCCATCTTCTCGACCTGGGCCTTGTACCCCTCCTGCTTCTTGTCTAGTTCCTCAAAGGCGGAATAAAGGCGCTCCACAAAGTTGCTGTCGGTTGGGTTAAATGTGACCTCACACTTTCCGTTCAGGGAGTAAGTAACAAGGCCCGATTCAAAGTTCAGTTCCTTCATGTGTTACACCGCCCCGTCAGGAGTAAAGGTGACCGTGCTGCCGGTTCTCGTCACCGTACCAAGGGTACGCTCGCCGCCGTAGGTGATCTCTGTGGAAATTTCCAGGTTGCCTCCGCCCTCGCCGCCAATGCGGGTCACGGCAATGGCGCTCCCGCTGTACCGCTCTGCAAAGGTGGCCTCGCCGGAATCAGCGTAGAAATGAGCGATCAGCATATCCTGGTTGGCAAGAGACTGGGCGTTCTGGTCCTTTACACCAAGATTCCACAGCTTTACTGCGGCAGCGTCTCCGGCGTCCATAGGGATGGGGTCAAAAGACTGGGTAATGATGGGCTTCTTCATGGTGGTCCAGGTGTTCCCCAGGATGTCCTGCGTGGACTCCTGGCTCCAGTCCATTTCCTCATCGGAGTCTTCCACGCGCTTGCCGAACGCACTCCATGAGGGAGACTCCGCGGTCCCTGTGTTAAGATAGGCGATCAGAAGTTCTCGGGCAATGGTCTGGCCCGCCGTAGTGTTAAATTCAAGGTCTGCCATTATGCTTTCTCCTTTCAAACGCCGACCTCATAGATCAGCTTCATTTCGATAAAATAATCTTCGTCTCCGTTCTCATACGGGGCATAAAGTTCTGCGGAGGATGTTGGGGTTACTTTCTGCACACGGATTTCCTCGCCCAAGTCAGGGAAGTTTTCGCTACACCAGTCTCCCATCAAATTTAATGTTTCCAGTGCGTCAAGCCTTGCGTCCATACTGCCAATTCCCGGCTTAATACGATAAATAATTTTGAACGAATACTCCGCTTGATAGCCTCCAAGAATAAAGTGTCTGCTGTAATAGGCGTTTGTGGAAGCAGACAGCGCCATTCCCCTTTCGTTGATTGGCAGCTGCGGCTCTGTTTTTACTACAGAAATCGGCAAGCCTGGGTATTGATTTAGCCACGCCAAAACTTTCCGGTCAATCTTGCTGCGCTCTGACGCAGAGACAGACAACCTCTGTTTTTCATTTGAGCTCATGCAATGTTGCCTCCTTTGCCACACGCAGCCATTTGGGAAGATTCTTTGCTTTGCTGGCTTCAAACCAATAAGATTGCGCTTTGCGGTGCATAGAACGCCGTATCTTAAGGTCCCGATCTGTCGGCTTTAGCTTTGCTCCCTTGCGGAATCGGATTACCTCTGTCCCATCCTCACTCACAATGCGCATGGGGCCTTTCCCGGTTGCAGAATCCACCATGACTTTGCCGTAATAGAGATAGCGGGCATATGGGCCCGGGTATATCACCTCCGAACCGTCAACCCGTGTCCGTGTATCCAGGCTGCCTGTCAACGCCGGCACATACGGCGACGTGTCTTTTCTCACTTGGAGTGCCACAGTATGCTCCGCTTTAGTACATCCCTCAGCCAGCTTGTCCTTGATGGACTCTAAGCCATCGGTGTGCACCGTGAATTTCAGCACTTTATTTCCCCCCGACTTCCCAGTGCGACATATCCCCACCGAAGTCTTTAAAATCTACCTTTGTCACGTCATACACGTCGTCATAGGCGGCCTCTATAGTCTGTACTGTCCAGTCCGGGTGTACTGCTTCCCCCTTGACAAAAAAGCAGTTGCGGCTCACAGAAAGGGTCCATAGGGAGGATTTATCATCCGATCGCCAGAACTCAATAGGGCCAATGTACCGCTTTGCCGCACCGGTCACACCGTCCACGGCCTCCACGCTGACCGGAATATAGAGGATTACCGCGTCCGCACCCTCTAAGCCGCTTTTCGCCACGTTAGAGCCCTTGGAAGCATCCAGGAGGACCCCACGCAGTACTGTGATATGATTGACTAGGGATGGTTCAAAATTGTTCTCAGGGAGCTCCGTGGTTTCTGTGTTATAGACTGTCACAACATGGGGGAACATATCCACAGCCGCACCTCCTCCCACGATACAGGAGTCCCGTACCGGCCAAATACTGACTAGCAACATTGGCAAGCAATTCCTGGGCGGAGGAGGCGGAGGCTGTTGCTTGTGCAGCACTGTCCCCAGCGCTTCTGTAGGTCTTGGACCAGCTGCCAACAGTCTGACTTTGCAGCTCACCCCCCTCAGAAGAGAGGGAGGAGGACAGTGCTTTTTGTGCCAACGCTCGCGCTGTATCGATGACTTGGTACTGCTCCGAAACAGCGCAGCACGCCATTTTTATGGCATCCAGGTCTGAGTTTTGGGCCGCCCGGCCCTGCGTGTAGTAATCCAAAAAGGAACTTGCACGCAGGGCAAGGCGGGAAAACTCGGCCTCCTGAATGGCTGTTCCCAGGTATGCAGTTGTATAATACTCATAGTCTGCGTAAGCCATCACAGCGCCTCCAAAACAGCCAGGATGTCGGCCTTTTTCATGGAGCTGCTGACGCCCTCCACGCCGTTCTCGTCCGCATAGTCCAGGAGCTCAGCCTTGGTCATGCCGGAGAGGTCTGGCGTGGAGAGCGAGGCCGTGCTCAACAGCTCATTTAACCCCCCGATACGGTGACCGTGGCGGTGTCAGTCTTGGAGGAATCCTGCTTGGACTTGGCCGTGACAGTCAGGCTGGTGTTGGTCTCGGCGGCGTCCACCGCCAGATAACCGGCGGCGCTGATCTGCGTCCCGGCGGCAACAGCGGACGAACCGCTCACGCTCCAGGTCACAGCGGTGCTATAGGGACCACCGGTGCCAGTCACAGAAGCGGCAAACTGCTGTCCGCTGCCCTTCTCCACCGTCGGGGTAGCGGGGGTCACGTCCACGGCGCTGATGGTGCCGGTGGCGGCGGCGTATACGGCGAAGGGGAAGGCGTTGTCCAGGTCGGCATTGTAAGCGTTGATGGGGTTGGGGACCTCCCAGCCCAACCGCATGACGGCGCGGAGGGCCACCATATCGTTCTGCATCAGGTTATACAGAATGTCACCGGTGGTGGGGTCCTGCACCACACCACTATCAAAAATCTTGAAGGTCATATCCTGTCGAATGGCATAGACCAACTGGCTCCAGTCACCCACAATCGCAAGAGATTTCTCCGGATCATAAGCGCCGTTTACGGGGAAATACATACTCATGCCGTCCAGCGCGTAGCGGGTATCACCCTGCATATCAGTCTTGAAGATGGGCTGGCCGTTCTTGTCCACCAGCCCCCGTAGCTTGGCCCGCATCTGGATGGCGGCCATCACGCCGTTGGGGATGTATCCGCCCTCCTCAACCTTGGCGATCACACCATCCTCCGCCATGATATCGGCGAAAATGTCACCGGTTGCGGCCACCACAGTGCCAGCAGTCTCGGCAGAGGGAACGAGGCCCGCTCTCCAGGAGGTGGGCTTGTCTGTGCCGTACAGAATAGCGGCGTCAATGACCTTGCCAAAGGCTTCCTGGAGGCGGGGACGCACTTCACCCCAGATGTCGTAATCGCTGTCGTCCAACACCGCCTCGGGAATGGGGACGATGACCGCGATCTCCTCTGCATAGATTTTCTTCTTGTCCCACGCCATGTTGGTAGTCTTTTTTAGGGATGCCTTGGAGTCGGGCGCTCCGGTGGTCGCCTCGCCGTTCACAAAATAGGCGGTGGGCAGTGCGTCCAGCACGTTGAGGGTCTGGGTCTTGCTGGTCATGTTGGGCAGCCGACGGGCCATCCGCAGCACGGCGGACTCTGTTACGGCTCCCTGGATAATCTCACGGGTCACGGGTTCAGGGATCAGCCCGGACAATCTGCTTCTGTCGATAATATCGGCCATTGATAGGCTCCTTTCTTACTTGAGTGCGCCCCGGATCAGGGCGTTCATCACGTCGTTTTCTCTTGTTTTGGGGCTTCCGCCGCCCACAGGGGCGGTCCAGTCGAAGGTGGTCTTTTTCCGCTCGGCGGTCAGTGCGTCCACGGCCTGTTCAAAGGTGGTCTTGTCGTCCACCATCTTCCCGGCCTTGAAGGCGATAAACTCCGCCTCCTCTCCGGTCAGACCCTTTTGGGCCAGATACAGGTCGCGTTTCAGCTGGTCCCGCTCCGCCTCCGCGGCGGTCAGCTTCCCGGCCAGCGTATCCCGCTCTCCGGTCAGCTTGTCCCAGCGGTCCTTTTCGCCGGCCTGTCCATCCTTCCAGGTCCGGTAGGCGGTCAGTTCTTCTTCGCTGGGCATACCCTTTGTTGCCTTGGCTACGGCTCTTGCTTTTTCTTTGCTGATGAGCGCATCAACTTCGGCCTGAGTAAAGGTAACCTCGCCACCATTGCCCGGTGTCGGCTCCTGCACCGCAGGATTTGTAATAGGTTCAGACATTTTTGAAACCTCCGTTTATTAGTCACCCCGTCGGGTGCCGTTTAAGGCCCGTCGGCCTCGGTTTTACGCCTCTCGGCAATTAGTAAGCTACTTTCATACGTTCTCGTTGCATCGGCAACCTAGCCGCCTCGCTGAACGACTTATATTCTGCGTTTAGCCGCCGGATACGGGCCGTTACAGCTTGGTAATCTTCTTCCAGCCCTGCGGCCTTATATGCTGTCTGTTCACGTTTCAGCTTGCGGACGGTTCGCTCGATCTGCCGCTGTTTCTGTGTGGCCTCATAAGCCGTGTAGTGCTTTCCCTCAAAGTCCACGTCGTGCCCATCATCTATGTGGGCCAGCTCCTCGTCGGTATATGTGCGCTCCATCACGCCATCCACAAAAGCAAATCGTTTATGCCGACAGTTAGCACCCTCCAGGCCGTCCACATAGCCAAGCCCACATACCTCGTAGATGCTCGGATATTTGTCCCCGGCCCTGATGGAGTAAACCCGGCCCTGCCACGCCTTGTGGTTCTGCCAGCCGACGCCGGTATCTCGCGCCCCGATGTGGGCGGATATTTCAAAATAGGGCGTTTCCAAATACTCCGCACTTTGCTCTGTGTATTTGGCGCAGAGTTGGGACACGCCTGTCATCACTGCCCGGCGGGCAGCCACATCAATGTGGTCACGGTGGCCGCTCTCATAGTCAACCTTGCGTATTCCGCTGTCTGCAAGCTGTTTGACGGCGTTTTTGATGGCCTGGTTGTACGAGACGGCCCCGCTCATGACCTGCATTTCTGCATTGTCCAGCGCCCATTGATAGGCCCTCGCCGGGGCCAGCATTGTCCGGCCATTGTCCACCAGAAAGCCCATAGATCGGGTCAGGTTGCCAATTTCTCTCTGCGCCTGTGCCATAATGGCGGCGATGTCGGCGGCACTCACCAGCGTCTCAGGAGCAGTCACCCCAGTAAGGTCCATGACCTCTTGGTAATACCTTTGGTTGCGCTCCACAACATCGTCCAGGAGCTTTTCGAGGTCGCTCTGGCTGATGCTTGCGGTGCGCTGGATCGCCTTTTCGATCTCCGTCAGGTCGATGCCGTGGGAGCGAAGGGCCCGTATGTCCTGCACCGTGACCTCGTTGAGTTGACCGGACAGCTTCAGGCGGGAGCATATCTCGTCAAGGAGGGTTGCCTCCAGGCTGCGGTAAAGTCCGGCTATTTCTTCCGGGAGGGCGTCCAATAATTCAGGAGAATGGATATTTCATCCGGGCATCACCCCCTTACAAATTGAAGATAGGAAAAACAAAATCTTGCGGGTGTCTTAGCGCAGAATTATCGAAAAAACGGGCAACAACTCACGGCGCAACGTCGAACCGAAAGAAAGAACGCATATACGACATTTGGAGGGCAATGAAAAAACGTTGTTACAACCCAAACAATATCAGTTACAAAAATTACGGAGGCAGAGGTATTTGTGTATGCAAAGAATGGCTTGACGATTACACGTCGTTTAGGTCATGGGCCTTATCTTCTGGCTACGCCGATAATTTGAGCATAGATCGTATTGATTGCGAAAGGGATTATTCGCCGGACAACTGCCGGTGGGCGAGTAGGAAACAGCATCGCAATGGTCGGAAGAAACAGGGTTAAGCACGGATGCTATTTCCGCAAGAATAAAAAGGCTAGGTTGGAGTCCCGAAGATTCATTGACGAAACCGCTTAGAGGAAAGCAAAAATAACACTCATTCTACTTCTGTTTGACTTTCCGTGGTTAAGTCCTCCATCCGAGGAAGTGCTTTTTTTGCTTCGTCCGGGCTTTCATTCATCCATTTGGCCCGAAATTCCCAATCGTTCATGATGCCCGCTTGAAGCAACTGCATATCTCTGGAAAAATCTGTCGATTTGTCCTCAATAATGCTGTCATCAAAGTCCACAGAGATCTCAATATCCTCATTCAGTCCGGCGTTCATGGACGCGTTGCCCAGGCGGAGGATAATGCGGCACAGCTCCACCAGCACTTGCTCCAGAATGATTTCATGTTTTTTGATCGTGCGGAACATGGTGGAGTTTTCGCTGATAACTTGTGTCGCCGTGGTGATGCTCCCACCATCAAAGCGATAATAGGTCTCTCCGAAACCGCACTTACTGGACAACAAATTGAGCTGGTCCTGGATGCCTGTATTGTGCTCCTGTGTGCGGAGGGTCATATCGATTGGGGTAATAACTGCTCCGTCACTCACATCCTCTGGGAGCACATAATAGGCCAAATCGTCGCTGTCAAAGACCGGCTCTCCGTCTAGGTATTTCATGGCAGATGGCTTGACCATGATGCGCTTTTTCCCTAGGACAAATTCGTTGACGTAACTGTCATAGGCCACGTCTGCGCCCTTTAAAACATCAATGGAATTTGCATAGATGGATATTCCAAGTGGGGAATCGTCAAAATTGTTTGCGATATTGGGCCGGTCAATGACAAACCGCCGCCGGTCAGACCCTGTATGTACCACCCGTGGCACCCGTTTAAAGTTTGGCACAGAGGTTAAGCCCACTTCGGTGTCCACATTGTTGTTCCGGTATTTATATAGTCGGTTCTCAATGTCATACAGCCCGTTGACCTTGTGGTGGATTTGCAGGTAACAGTATTGCTCTCCGTTTACGGTAACAATGCTGTCAAAAGCGCACTCCGTAATGATTCCGTTTTGCCACGCCAGCGGCCAGATGTGCTCCACGGTCACATAGTCCATCACAATGCCTCTTGCGCTGCCTGGAACGGGCCCAGTCTCCTTTGCCTCCATTCCCACCACACGCGGAATAAAAGCCACTGTCCCAAGAGCAAACGCCTTTTCCTGCATCTCGTTTGCTTTGACCAGGAAATTATTTTCAGTGAACACTCGGTCAACGAACGCCTGCTCTTTCTGCCCCTCTAAAGTGATTTTTACCTTCTCATTCATCAGGAGGTTTGCCCAGTCCTCCGGGATTTTCTTACCCATGTTGAGAGTGTACCGCTTGCATCGGACCATGCTCGTTCCGTTTCGGACCTTGTACCGGTGGAAGCCCTTCACATCTCCCACATACCAGGACTTCCACTCCTGCACTTTTGTGTAAAACTCCTCCGGCACGGTGGCGTAGCCCAGTTGTTTGAGTTTGTCGATTACGTTCAAGCGGTCACCCCCATTCTGCGGAACGCGCGCTCCAGCGCATACCGTGTCGCGTCGATCAGATGGTTATTCTCGTCAGGATACCCGCTGATGATGTCCCCATCCTTGTTGCGCTCGTATTCGTAGTTTACAAACTCGTCATAGGCATTCGGCGTCCTGCGACGGTCAATTACGATCCTCCGGCGCTGAAGCCACTTCATGCTGTATTCCACACTCCCAGGCCCTTTGATTGCCTCTTTGGCCGGGAGGCCCATCGCCCGATAGTCTGCTGATGATTTAGGCTCTGCGCTGTCGCAGGTAATGTAAGCATCCTTGTATCCTCTGGAAAGAATCAACTTCGCGCTCTCCTCGTTGGTCAGCTTATTTTTGTATATCTCGTCCATTAGGTATATTGTCTCCCTGGCTCGGTCATAGTGGAGACGGATAAAGGCAAATGGGTCTGGGAACCAGCCCCAGTCCACACCCTGATAGATGCGGTCAAACCGAGACGTCTCTTCATCCGTGATTTCCCGCAGCTCCAGATTTTCAAACACATTTCCGCCAGTCCCGACAGCTTCGCCCAAGTACTCATGCCGGTATGCTCGCTCATCTGTTTCCTTTAGGTGTTCGGCCTCTGCTAAAAACTGCGCCCCCAGCCATTCAGGCGGGGCCTCCAGGTATGTACTCTTGTGGCACAGCCGGTCCGTCCGCTCCTCCAGGCTGTCCTTATTGGCCCAGTTGTCCCGGCTGATCGGCGGGTTGTAGCTCTCAAAATTCCAAAATTTGGAGCCTCCGCGCATGGTGGATTGTAGGATAGTGCGGATTTCAGCTCGCCCAGCAAACTGGTCTTTTTCCTCAAAGTGTGTGACAGCGATATAGCCAAACGGCACCTTGATAGACTTGATCTTCATGGGATCGTCAGCGCCACGGAACATAATCTTCTGCCCGGTCGGCCTATAAATCAGCTCCATTGGCTGGACTTTGGCATCCCAATACTGCGCCATGCCCAGCTCTCCAATTGCCCAAAGATACTGAGCATACACGCTGTCCCGAATGGTGTTTGCCACCTTGCGGAGCACCAATGCATGAGTACACGGATTATTTATCAAAAGCAATGGGACCAGCAATGACACACAAGATGATTTCAGGGAGCCACGCCCACCGGAAAGGTCGTAGTGAGTGTGCCCGTGCTGGAACACGTCACGGGCTAGCAAGTGGAAAGCGGGGCCAATAACAGAAGAAAGCCGCACCTCAGACATCAATAATCACCTGCACCTTGCCCTCTTCCCCTTCGCTCTTGACGAGCGCCCATTTATCAATCAGCGTCCCGATTGCCGTAGTGACCTCGGAAGCAGTTTTTGCGGTTTGGATCTTCTCCGGCAGCACGGCAAGGCCCACCTCGATGATGTCGCAGACCTGCTTTCTCCGGCTGTCCATATAGGCCAGGATGTCGGCGGTGTTCTCCTCTTTTTTTCGTTTGAGATTTTCGGTGATCCCTTGAGATTCTTCAATAACTCGTCTGACTGTCTGTCCGCAGACTCCATTTTTTTTTGCCGTGGCGTTATAGCTCTCGGTTTCCAGATAATCAGCCACTATTTTCTTTTTTTGCCTATCCGTCAGCCGTGCAGCCATGATCGCCACCTCTCATATGGTTTCGATTTATTGAGGAGAGGACGGATTCCGGCACCCGCCCTCTCCTGATTTGCTACGGGCCACCCGCCGCAGCTCGGGGCGCATCCATAGGGCCGTCCATATCCTCATGCAGATAGGAGCGGCATATGTGCGCTGTCCCGCTTGGATTGTCACACCGCCCCGGATAATTGGGTTAGTCTCCGGACACGCGGCTTTCCGCCCGTTCCACTCGACTGCGGCAGTATTCAGCGGGCCAGCGCGGTTTTGACTCTCAAGGCTGCCATTCTGCCCGGAGTCGGCCAGCTATGGCTACTGGCAGGCCGCTAATGATTTTACTGGCGAGGTGAGCGACCCCGATCCACCAGTATAGTGTCTTTCCACAGTCAGCTCTTTGGCCTTTGGAGCGAGCTAAAAGTCCGCCTCTAAAGTAGAGCGACGACATCGTCGCCACTCCGTAAACCCGGCGGCGTGGTTTTCTGTGCCCTCGACCGGACTCGAACCGGCCTCTGCCCCGATCATGGGGCCGCTCTTACCTCATAAGCTACAAGGACATATAGCCCTTACGGGCTATGTTGCAGGTTTACGGCTTTGCCTGCGGGCCGTTGCCGGGAGGGAGGCCCGGCGATGGGAAAGGAGGAGGAAATGGAAGGGAGCGGGAGGCATTCGCCTCCACGCTCCCATTGTCGCATATGACCCGGTTATTACACCTCCAAATGGAGGCATGTACAAAATGTTTTTGCGATATGTTTAAAATTTATGCTCTTGTTCCCCGCCGTCCCAACAAAGATCGTCCAAACTGACGTAGTAATAATTGGCTATCAGTTTTAGCTCCGTCAATCCTGGCTCTCGCTCCCCGCGCTCATACCGCCTTAGCGCATCGTGGCTTAGCCCCATCAGTTCGGATGTCACCGCCATACTCCGCACTGGACGCCTGCTCTCCCTCAGCCTCCTCAACCGCTTCGGGAACTCATTCAATGGTTATTCCCCCCCTCAAAAATATCAGATAATTTTAGCATTTTGCTATTGACATTAAGACAATATTAGCGTATAATAAGAACATAAAGAGGAGCGCAAAACATAAGGAGGACTCAAAAATGGAAAATTACGGATTGACAGACGGAACTATCGAAATCCTGACGGAAAAAGCGGAAAAAATTATGAGCTACTATGACAGCTACAAGTTGGACACACGAGAGTGGAAAAACTACGGGAAGCACCGTGTATATGTCACGGTTGGCGGCTACTGCGGCAGCAGCCTCAAAAAGACTTATAAACTTGCTTGGGTCGATATGGATAACGGGCAGCAAATCACTTGGCAATATTAACGCAGGAAACGTCCCGCCCCGGAGGTTGCGAGGGCAGAAGGAGAAAGGAAATGAAAGTAAGAGAAGTTATCACGATTAAAGAGTGGGTTGACGGGAGCGGATATAACTACGAGGAGACATACAGCGACAAGCTTGTAGACGTGGACGTTGAAGAAGAGGTGCAAGAGAACTTTGACTGGGATTGGTGGGAAAAAGATAATCCCGTAAATGGAAACGAGGACTTAAGGATTATCGTGGAGTATTACAGGGTATCAGATGATACGATGATCGCAAAATTTGAAGCATGGCAAAGCGAAATCTAAAAACAGAAATCCCGCCCCGGAGGTCACGAGGGCATAAAAAGGAGGATGCAGCATGGAAAAAGCCAACGAGATCACTCTTGTCGCCTTGTCCTGCTCCGGCGGCAAAGCAGTCGTCAAATTTACCGAGCGCGGATGGGATGTCCTATCTGATGACCGCAAAGTCAAAGATGGGTATCTCCACCTGGACGCAGCCGCGCCTGGCGGCATCCCGGATGATTTAACCGAGCCGGTCAAAATACAGCTTATGCGTTACCTGTACAAGCATCACCATGACCTACCCGGCCTGGGAGTTCCCCCGCAAGCCAAGTATTTCCGGGGGTATAGTCTGGATGATTTGGAGCGGCTTGGCAACGACGGTGAGCGTGGATACTACAACATGGTGATCAAATGAGGAGGAAATACGGCGATTGCCAGCGTGCAGACGGTGACTGCACTGTCTGCACGCTGGTGTCTTATGGACGCGACTGCCGGGGTAAGGCAATCACAAACCTCGAATGGACCCGTCGCAAAGAACACATGACTCTTGAAGAGCTGTCGGCGCGGTCCGGCGTCAATACAAGGCAAATCCAACGCATCGAGCAAGGGGAGGGAAAGATGGGCAACGTCACCCTCACCAATGCCCTAGCTCTAGCGGACGCGCTGGGCGTAGATGTGAGAGAGCTCCTGTAATGTGCGCTCTACCGCGCATTCCCCCGCGCCAAGCCGCCCCTGTGATGGGGCGGCTTTTTTGTTTCCCCGCCGGGCGGGTCCGGCAGCCTCTCCTTGACGCTAATCCACTCACTCATGCTGTCCGCCCTCCCCGTCGTGGATGGAGCCGATGACAAAATGGCGCTTGCTCAGTTTGTACGGATGTAGTGGGGTGCTGCTTCCGCTTCCAATTCCAGTTGTGAAACATGGGATTCTGAGATCTGTGTTAAAAATAACTGGCTCTCTTGATCCGTTGTAGCTCAAAATATCACCCTCAAAAATCTTCACGCCGTTCTTGTCGGTCAGGCCGGTATACTGGCAGACCGTGGAGGGGTCAACCTCAAAGAAACCTCCGAGCATGATACCTTTTGTGGGCGGGTCTGCCCTGGCCGATACCAGCCGCGGTAGAATGTACGCTCCGGGCATAAAGTCGGCATCTTCCGGGACATCCACAATGTTTCCCTCCACCCACTCGCCGTTATCCAGCCGTTGGGCCTTGAAAAGTATTTCTCTGGTCATTTGGCACCTCCGATTGTTGGTATATAATCCATACTGAACGGAACTTCCTCCATCATTGCTCCGCAAGGGCAGGTATACAGTTCGACCCGTTCATCTTCGGAAATATCGTCAGGAAAGTCTACGCTGAAAAAGAACCCGCAATCAGGGCATTTCAAGGAAATCATTGGGCACCTCCGATGATCTCGTCCAATGTGGCCCGCCTTATGCTCCTCAGCGTAGGAAACGTTTCATCAAGGTTATCAAGACTGCCCTTATAGTTGTCTTCGTCATCATACATGTAAAATGTCTGTCCCACTATATCAACGTATGCCAATGTTTTAACAACTGGATATAGCACTTTGATAGCCTTCGCCCTCTCCACCTCCCGCTCCGTCCAGCGTGGCTTGCGGGCGATGTTTTCTGGATGATTTATGAGATTGTTAAGACATTCCACAGTGGAGAATCCCCAGCAGTCATTTGATATTTCAATCTGGAATGTCCCATATTTATTGATACGAAATCGCCCTAACGTGTTTCCTCTAATTTCAAACTTTTCTTCTGGTTCAACCCCAAGCACCTCGCAAATTCTCGGCTTGTCCATGTTGGCCTCCTCCTTGATTTTCAGGTACTTTTCGATGGCTTCGTCCAGGTTGTCCTCCTTTCGCTGGCCGTAGGAGCAGAAATCATCCGGCTTGACCGGGTACTCCATATCGTGCTTGCCCATCCGGTAGCACAGTCGCATGAGCTGGTTGTGCCGTTTTGTACGGAACTCTCGGTAAAACTTGCACTCCCGGCACCTGACCACAGGCACGGCGTCGATGGTGGGCAGGCTATCAAACATCCGCTGCATGACAGCTCCAGTCACCCCATCACCACCAAAGCACTCTCGTGCATTATCCGCATCAACTAGTCTCATGCTCGTCCTCCTTCTCCTTTCCCTGATCCCTCCGTAGTGCGGCCTCGGCCTCTTTCTTCGCAGCCCGACAATTTGCTTTGATAATGCCACGAACAATGTCCCCTCGAATAGTCCAGGTATAATCGTCTAACGGCAGCACCACGCACCGCCCCTCTTTGTCCGCCTGGGCCAGTTCACGGAGGCGGTCAATGTGGCCAAGTTTTACATATTCAGCGAGCAAAGGATTTTCCACTAGAATTGTTCCAGCCTTCCCCTCATAAGCAATTTCGTCAATCGCCCTTGCCATCGGTCATTGCCTCCCATCTCCAAATCATCCCGAGAAGTCCTCCCATTTGCACGATTTAAATGCGGCTCGCATATTAACCCATCTTGCAAACCTGCGCTGCTCTTTAGTTGGCTCACCGCCGTCATAATCTCTGTACGGCTGAGCAAATGGGATAATATCCAGCTTGTCCAGTGCCAGTGCGCGCCGGTGAGCCTCCTCCACATCCTGTACCAGCATGTAACACCAAAATCGGAACGGCGCGATTCCCGCCTCTCTCATATAGGCTACCGCCTGCTCGATCACCGGGAGCATAGACGCTGTGTCGCAGCTCAGGCGCACAAACCGTATCCAGCGCAGCTTTGACAGCATTCTGGCTACGTCCGCTGTAATTAGTCTGGCATCCAACCCCTGATTAAAGTCCACCCGTACCTGCGCATGACCCATTGAGTCGATTTGCTCTATCCCATGCGGGTGTGCCAGCACATTGTTGTCCAAGAGCACCAAATCACGGCTGTCCGATCGCTTTATTTTTTCCCATGTAAAGTCCGGGCGTATTGCCCCCTCCTTGCGCGGGACGATGCACCACGGGCAGTTGCGGATACATCCACGGGTCAAAAAGCCGATCGCGTGCTTGACCTGCGGATAGATGCTGTAATCCGGCAAGGTGGCCTCTATCTCTCGCGGGAGGCTGCCGTAGTCTTTGTAACCAGTACCACCGCGGATCACCTCATCCGCCCGGATGATGGTCTCCACGTCCGGCGAAAACGTAAAGACCTTGCTCATATATACCCGGTCGTAGGCTTTGAACCCATCCCACCACTCCACGGCGTCGCCTCTTGCTTTATGCCATGCCGACAATCTCATCAACGCCAAATTTGGGAACCCACTATGCCCATCCACATCAATGAGTCCGATGTTCATATCTCATCCCTCCCCTAAAGCCAGTTGTCCGCCCTGATAGAGCTGGTACAGTGTATTGCCTCGACCGTCGGTCATGTATGGCAGAAACACCTCGTCCATGCTCACCATACCGGCCTCGATGATCGCCATTTGCGCCAGCACCCAGTCCCGGATGTTGCGCCAGCCTGTACGCTCCGCCTGTGCCAGGTCTGCCTTGACTTTTTTCCGCTGGAGTACTTGGCATACTCCATCGATGTTGGCCGGGAGCATAAAGCCCCGTCGCCCGTTCGGCGTGTCAATGGCAAAGGCTACACCGGTGGGACGTCCCTGGTCATCATACTCCACCATGATCTGCCGTGCTCCGTGCTGTGCGAGCGCCCCCTGAATCTCACCCAGGCTCGTGTACACGTCCACCCCGGATGTATAATTTTTTATGGCCATCGCTCATCCCTCCTTCTGCGGCCCGCGATGCCTGGAACAAAAATCATTCGGCCCATGCGGGTTGTCATCTCCGTCACAGTACCCAATTTGGTACTGTCCCCATCCGTTTCCACCCCAAAGGACACAGGTCTTACAGGTCTTTGGGGGCTCTCCACCAAGTAGTTTATACGCCGCATCCCTCTCACGCTTCACTTGCTCCAGCTCGGCCCGGAGCGCGGAGAGCGCGGCGGAGGCATCCGCCGTCATGCGCGGGATGCATCTGCTCATATCCCCGCCCGCATAGTAAGCGTAATTTCTGCACTGCCGGACGTTCGGCTGACTCCCGCACAGCCTTATGGCCTCAATCAGCTTATCAATATCCACTATGTTCCTCCTCCTGCCCGCGCCACCCACTGCCCATACGTCATCCCATGGGCCCGGGCCTCCGCTGCCACTTGGGCCAGGCTTTGCCCCTGTGGTCTTGATTTCGTCCGTTTCCGTTCTCTCCGCCTGGCCTCCCACTCAATATCCATACACTTTGAGCACAGGATGCGGCCTTTCCGTTTGTTCCGCCCCGAAAACTCAATCCCGCATCGCTCACAGGTATAAATCAGTATTTTTCTCATATTTCCGTACCTCAACCAGGATAGCGCCTCCGTCCCAAAACTCGTGGGATACTTTACGCACCCACTTTCGGTTATCATCCGGGAGCAAATAGCCCTTCATGGCGTCTACCACGGCTTTCCCAATGACGGCGTGGTTATCAATGTCCAGGTTATCGTCCCAGCAAAATCTGACTTCCACCGGTCCCGTCACCATTTTCTTTCTGACCTTCGCCTGTTTCATTGCCGCCCAGGCGATGGTGTGCAGCTCCTGCGCGTCTTTTTTTCTCACCTGATGGTGTTTCCCGGCGTAGTAGGCATTCAGCCCGTACCGCTTGTTCCACGCTGTCTTACCCGCTTTGGTGGGCGGATATGGGATCATAAATTTAATCATGGTCCAGAGCCCTTCCCGCCATTTCCAGCGCCTCCACAAACTGCGCATATATCTCGTCAAAATCAGACCCAATGCCGATCATGGCCCGATATTTCATCTCCATCCCTTTCAGGATCGCCCTTGCCCTTCTCCTATCCACGGTGGCGCACCTCCAGTATTCGTCCGCTCCTCATGTACCAGTTGAGCTCAATTTTCCCCGTCCTACCGTGGCGGTTCTTTGCCACTGTGACCTCCATGGGTGTGGGACCATATTCGTCCGCATCCTCTATCGCCGGCCTGTGTATGAGCAGTACACCGTCCGCATCCTGCTCTATGGCTCCGCTGTCCCGCAAATCGGAAAGTCGCGGCTCCTGGTTTTGCCGCCCCTCTACTCCCCGATTGAGCTGTGCCAGACATAGAACTGGCGTCTCCAGGCCCCGCGCCATCCGCTTGAGCTGATTACTTGTGCCAGTGACTCGCTCATAAAGACTCTTACCTGCGTCGTGCTTCATCAGTCCCAGGTAGTCGATGATCACCACATCCGCCCGGTTCTGTTTGGCGAGGAACTGAATTTCAGAGGTGTTCAGGGAGGCCCTTCTGTTAAAAAACAATGGCCGTTTGGCGAGCTTCACGAGGCTTTCCCCCACGGCTTTCCGCTCCTCCTCCGACAGTTCTCCCCGCAGGATCTGGGCCGCCGTGGCACGCCCCACATCCGCCGCCACCCTGCGGGCCATGAGCTGCTTTCTTGACATCTCCAGGCTGATAAAAAGGATTCGCCTCCCCCTTTCCAGCATCCGTTCCGCCAGCGCTGCGGCCAGCGTGGTTTTTCCGCAGCCAGGCCGGGCGGCCAGGATATACAGTCCCTCCCGGATCAGACCGCCCCCCAGGATGCGGTCAAGATCCGAAATTCCGGTCTCCACGAAGGCCCGATACCCCTCATCTACACGGTCCAGGTCCTCCAGAAGTTCCGCAGCCGCCTCCCGCGCCGATACCACTCCGGCGTCGTAGCTGCCCTCTGCGATGCGCTCCGTCAGCGTCAGCAGCTCCGTCGCCTCTCCCAGCGGGTCATGGCCCGCCAGCAGGGCGTCCGCCCGCTCCTGTATGCCCGCCAGCAGCTCCCGGCGCAGAAACTCCGTATGCAGCGCCTCACAGTATGCCCCCACATTGGCCGCCGTCAACGTGATCTCCATGGCCTGCTGCGAGAAGGCGTCGTCCCACTCCGCCGCCCGGCTCCGGATCGTCACGGGGTCTACCGTCGCTCCCTCGTCGGAAAGCTCGCAGGCGGCCTCGTAGATGGCCCGGCACCGCCGGTCCCCGAACATCTCCGGCGTAATCGTCCGCCGCACCTCATCCAGACACCTGGGGTCGATCAGGATGGACCCGGCAAGCGATACGTCGGGCGATATGCCCTGTTTCATGCTTTCACCTCTACATCTACCAGCTTCCCATCGATCTCCACCGTCTGATATCTCTTTGCAGGGCGCGGCGGAGCTGTGGGCGGTTCTGTCTGATTTCTCCGCTTCTCCAGCTCGTCCCAGTCCTCCATGCTCTTCACACCCTGCTTCCGCTTGGCGTCCAGTACGCCTTTTACATATTTCCAAGTCAATACACCGCCCTCGATGGCCTCGTCCATCCCGCGAATGCAGCATTCAGGCCCCATAGCGCTGATATATGCCTTCAACTCATCCGCTGCCCTTTGGGTCATCTGGGGGCAGATGTGGTCAAAATAGTAACCAAACACATGAGCGATATCAGGGTCCTTACGCGCGCACGCGCGTACCTCCTCTCCTTTACTTTCCTTTACTTTACTTTTATAGGCATTTGCCTGGGGCAAATGACCATCTGCCGGTGGCAAATGCTCATTTGCAGGTGGAGCATTCTCATATGAGGCGCACTTTTCCAGACCCCTCGATTCTTCATCGTTCAGGAGCCAGTAATCTGATATGACGGCTTTTCTGCGCCGCTCCTGGATCGCGGCGTAGAATCGCCTCTGTATACCTCTACTCGTTAAGATGCCCCACCCGTCAAACAGCCCCTGATCAAAGAGACCAATTTGCAAGCAGTATCTCACCGTCTCCTCAACGGTCCCGGACCCAATGCCGCCCCCCATCCGCCTTGCGGTGGATGCAGAATCGTCATAAGCCCAACGGTAGAAGTATCCGTCAAATTTGTAAGCCATCTGGCACAGGTAAAAATAAATGCCGAACCCGGTCCAGCCCTGTGCGTCCAGGAGCTTGTCGATCTTTGTGTCGCCGTCAAAGAGATTCACCGACCACCCGGCATAGTCAAGCCCGGTCTTCGGTTTTCCCGCCATGATCTCGGTACCCCCTTAAAAGGGGAGATCGCCGTCATCGTCCTCAAGCTCAGCGAATCCGTCTCCAGGCTGTTGAGGCGCGGCATAGCCGCCGCCATCGGCGTCCCGCTTGGAGTCACCAAAATAGACGTTGTCGGCCACTACCTCTGCGGCGGTGCGCTTATTGCCGTTCCGGTCCGTGTAATCCCGGATCTGGAGACGGCCTTCCACGACGGCCATACGGCCCTTGGTGAAATACCGGGAGACAAACTCGGCGGTGGAGCGCCAGGCAACCACATTGATGAAGTCCGCCTTCTTCTCCCCGGTCTCCTTGTCCTTGAAGTCCCGGTCCACGGCCAGGGAGAAGGACGCCACGGCGGTGCCGTTCTGGGTGTTCCGGAGCTCGGGGTTTTTGCAAAGCCGTCCCTGCAAAAATATTTTGTTCAGCATACCTTTGCCCTCTGTTCTCTTATTTTTTGCTTTGTTTCTTCTGAGTGACGCTTCCCTAAATGGTGAAAAGTGGTGTGCGATCCAAAAGACATAAGGCAAAGATTTTCAATCCGATTATCAGATTTGTTTCCGTTCAAATGATGGATGCAACATCCATCAGGAACGGGAAAACCCGTTTCTCTTTCCCAAACTAATATGTGATCCATTACGTAACCGGATGAATCTGCTCTCGAGTGTTCAGGGGAAAGAACTTGCCTATATCCTCTTTTTGTGACTCTTACGCCTCCGTTCCAGTTGCTTCCCCGTTCTCTTTTTCTGGAGAGCGATCTATTTAAAAATTCGATTTCCTTTGATTTGCGAAGCCCAAGTTTATATGCCTTTTTATAAATTCCTTGCTTCGTTTTATTGGGGATTAACGTTGCGAGTGTTTCATTCGAAACAACATTATAATTTTGAATCAAAACATCTATTTCTTCCGTTGTCCATGTTTTCATTGGGTCCCCGCCTCTCTATAAGCCAGCCTATCACGGGTTAAGCGCCCCATGATAAAAATTTTGTTGAGCATGCTTCGTCTTCCTACAAGTAACTTTTCCCGATCAGCTTCCGGAACTCCTCCCGACTGTGTGTCTCCTCGTATTTCTCTTGGCACTCCCGCTTAAGCTTTAAGTCCAGGTCTCTGTTAAAATGCACTCCATACTCGGCACCATTGTGCCAGTCCCAGCGGAGCCATACCCAGAACCCGTTTGCCTCGCTGATTTTGCGGTTAGGATTGCCGAAATAAATATGATGTCTATGGAGCCCATCTGTTGCCCCTGTGAGGTAGCACTCTCGCGTATCGCCCTGTAAAATGCTATCCATCAAACAGCCTGCCAGCGGTCCATCAGACCGGCCAGCTCCTCCGGTGTCATAGTCTCTATCCCTTGTGCTTTGCACTCCTCTACCACGCTGCGGATAAGGCGGGTAATCTGCTTGGTGTTGTATTGACTGCTGCCGTAATAGGCCCGGATCACCACCTGCTCCCCATCGCGGGTGTAGTCCACATGCTCCGTGACCCACCCGGTTCCCAGCCGGGACCATGCCACCTCAAAGGTTGCCGCCTCTTCCGGCGCAAGGTGGAAATCCCGGAAGACACCAATCTCCCGGATAAAGCCCCGGTACATCTCCTCCTTGGTCTGTCCCAGTGCCGCCGCAAGTTTGTCCAGCAGTACCCACAGGTAGGCGTTAGCGTCCAGGCTTCGCCTACGGGGCTGTTTCCTGGCCTCCACCACCCAAGCGCCGTCCATCTGCTCAGCAATCTTGGCGGCTGATGCCCGGTCCCGTGTGCGGAACGCCGCCCAAAACCCCTCACTGTCCTCATACCAACGGGCCTTGTCACAGGTCAGTATCATGCGCCAGCATCCGCCCTTCTTCGGCCCTCCGCCTTGGAGCACTTAGCACATAGCGCTCGCCCAAACATCTCCGTGGATCGAGCTGCCATTTCTGCGGCGGTGATGGCTCTCTTACCATCGTTGTATGGCATAATCTCTTTCCCACAGTCCGCGCAAGGAGGCCCTGGAGGCTGTATATTTGCCTGTTTCGCATCTAATTCCGCGCTGGAAATCTTGTCAGGGTCCTCTCCGGTCGGCAAAGCAAATGTCCTGAGCCACATGTACTTAAATGCATACGTCATCGCCTTGCCGCTCCCCTTATCCTGCGTGTCCGCGCCGTCTCCGCAAGATGCGATCTCTATGTATTCCTTGGGGTCTTCCACATTGACCATCCGATATGTCACATCCACGTGGGTAATCGTGCCTGCACGATTCGTGGCCTGGGCCACTGGGTACACAATCAATTTGTGCTTTAACAGCTCCGCCCGCATGATAGAGGTGACTTTTTCTTCTGACAGGGCGCGATAACTGGTCTTGTTAAACTCCACCCTATCGTCCTTTGCAAGATACTGGATATCCCCCATAATGGAGGCAATTTTTTCGTAAATATTCAATTTGGCCTCCTATATTCCAAATTTAGAAACCAGCCTGTTCCAGATGATGTCGCACACATCATCAGACAAATACTTTTTGTTTTCACGGTCTGCTGCCTCCAAAACTGCTGTGATAATCTCTTTCCGGTGCTCCGTGTCGGACATATCTTCCCGACATTGCGAGCATAAGGTTTTACCTGCGCAGTCCTGTTCCGCTTCGCTGCCCCAAAGTTCCGCTCCACAATGTTGGCAATAGGCCTCTGCGCCGCGGTCTTGCGGATCATCCATTATTGGATGCAACATTCTTCGGCCTCCCTTTTCAGCTCGTATACCGCATTGTTTACGACGCTGTGCGGATTGATCCGCTTACCTATTACATGCACTATCTCCATCTTTTCCAACTCATTGAGCCGTGGCCGAACCGCATTGAGGTCTCCAAACCCTAGCTTGTCCGCTACCTCAGCCGCAGTCATAGGTCCCGTCCTGAGCGCCGAGATAATCAGTGCTTGGCGTGGCGTGATCGTGGACAGCGCTCGATTATAGCCCTCTCTGCGGGTTTGCTGTGTAATCCGTGTTGACATTGATCCTCCTATCCATCATAATACAGGTATATCTGTTCCCCTTGCCGTCGTCAGAGCTTAGCCCCTCTGGAGGCGGCGCTTTTTATGCCTCTACCAACTCCCCGTTATGCAGAGTATAATATGTATCGGCCCTAATGGTTGTCCCGTCTACAATCGCTGCTTTGATGTTGATAATAGGATATGTCTCTCCGTCCCACTCACCGCGCTCTACTACACAGATTGCGCACCCAAGCGCTCCCTTTGCCTTGCATTCGGCTCCTGCTGCAAGTGCGACTCCCGCTCTGCCCGTAGCAGATGCAGCGCCATGGTCGCCCGTAGCAGATGCCGCGCCCTGGTAGCCCGTAGCAGATGCCGCGCCATGGTCGCCCGTAGCAGATGCCGCGCCCTGGTTGCCCGTAGCAGATGCCGCGCCCTGGTTGCCCGTAGCAGATGCAGCGCCATGGTCGCCCGTAGCAGATGCCGCGCCCTGGTAGCCCGTAGCAGATGCCGCGCCATGGTCGCCCGTAGCAGATGCCGCGCCCTGGTTGCCCGTAGCAGATGCCGCGCCCTGGTTGCCCGTAGCAGATGCCGCGCCTCGGTAGCCCGTAGCAGATGCCGCGCCCTGGTTGCCCGTAGCAGATGCCGCGCCCTG
>OCAD01000305.1_pt1 | contig 38388 bp, 36 predicted proteins | sample 1538261 | NCBI WGS metagenome assembly OCAD01 (sample SAMEA2580261, study PRJEB22360) | human gut metagenome | biome: human gut; feature: human-associated habitat; material: faeces | place: Denmark | collected 2008/2010
AAGAACTAAATTATAAACAATTGAAAATCAGCTGGGACTAAGTGCCCAGCAGTGATGTTTTTTTTGTAAGATTTCTGGCTTAAAAATTTGTTTTTGTAGAATAAAATTTTTTCCTTTGCAAGCAAACAGAAAGAAATAGGTTTCTTTCTGTTTGTTATATGTGCATAATCATAATACGATAATTGAATATTGTGATATTTTATGGATATATGTAAGTTGTAGATTATAGTTGTTCTTTATGAACATAAAAATAATTAGTAATAACCGACACATAAAGTGTTATAAAAATTTTATTAAAATGGAAAAGAAAAAGAATTTAAATTTGTTGAAACTTTCGTCAAAAAGCATGAAAGAAGTAACTGGTGGCATTAATGATGGTGCGGATGTTCATTCTGCATGGCCAGAATATAAAGGATGTAAGTTGTTTACAAACTCTTATGGATTTAATCAGAACCAAAAGCTATCAGAAACTGGTGCAATTAAAAAATAGTCGATTTACTGTAAGAGAACAATAAAATCTCTGATGGCTATAGAAGTTTAAGAGAGATTTTTTTAATTTCTCTTAAACTTTTTTGTGCTATGTTGGAGTCTTTGATTTTTAAATTAGAAAATGGTGCTTTTTTCTTATATAGTTATAAGAAACGTTGCTTGTTGAACCTTGCTGAAAATGTATATTTATTGTGCGATTTGTTTTTGAATAGGAAAATTCCAATAGAGCAAGTCTGTAAATATGCAAAAGACCATAAAATCAATCAATCTGATTATGACTATTTCCTGTTTCTGAAAAATAATGATTTTTTATCACCTCTAGAAATAAAGATTTTTTCTTCTATTTCAGTTGATGCTTTGTCTTCTGCCTTTTGTGAATTAAAAATTCTTGTATTTGAAATTACAAAAAAATGTAATCTTAATTGCTCTTATTGCATATATGGCGATCTTTATGACATAAAAGAAAAGAAATGTCAAAATGATTATCTCTCATTTAGTAAAGCGAAGGCCATATTAGATTATATATATCAATGGTGTTTAAAAAATAAGATAAGCAAGCGGTTGACTTTGAGTTTTTATGGTGGTGAACCGTTATTAGGATTTGAAATAATCAGGCAGATTGTTGAATATGCAGAAAGTATATCATCGGATATTCTTTCGTTTAAATATGATATGACAACCAATGGCGTTTTGTTGTCTAAATATATCCAGTTCTTAATAAAATATGATTTTTCGTTATTGGTAAGTCTTGATGGTGATGAATATGCATCAAGTTATCGAGTAAATGTCGAAGGCCGAAATTTATATGAAACAATAAGTTCGACTCTTTTAAAATTGAAAAAAAATAATCCGGAATATTTTAAGAAGAATGTTAAATTCAACGCTATAATACATCAGCGCAACTCCTTATCAGGAAATATCGTTTTCTTTAAAAATAAATTTGGTATACTTCCATATTTTACAGAATTAACTAGAATTAATGTAAAGCCAAATAAAAATTTAAATTTTCAATCTATTTATAAGAGCCTTGAAGACACATATAGACAAGAAAAGACTTTTCTGTCCGATGCAGATAAAAAAAATATTAGACAAGAGTATTCTCAATTGAGGGGATTCCTTTATAATTTGTTAAATAAACAGATTTTAAATAATTATTCTCAGCTTTTTGTTGAAAATATATCTGAAATTATTCCTAGTGCTACGTGCCTGCCATTTTCATATAAAATATTTGTTTCCACAGATGGAATATTATATCCCTGCGAAAAAATTGGATATAAATATGCCTTGGGTAGTATTAGTAATATAGGAAAAGTTTCTATTGACTATATAAGCTTGAAAGAAAAATATGATAGATTATATTCTGGGGTTGCCTCTGAATGCGAAAACTGTTATAATTTGTTTACATGTGAAGTCTGTTTGTTTTCGTTGAATGCTAAATGTAAGGCTGTTTCTAAAGATGAGTTTATTAAGAAAATACAGATTAGTCTTGAAGATGAAGACCTAGATAAAATCTTTTAGTTATGAGGAGTTTGGTTATATATCCGTATGTATATATAAAGGTGATTGGAAATGAAACACTATTGTTTAACTTGGTAAACAATGAATATATTATAAATCATGATTATAGTGTTTCAGTTTTGTTCAGTACATTATTGCAGAACGTAACAATTAGCAATGTCATTAATTGTCATGATTTATCTGATTCATTCATAAATGATATTGTAGATAAGAAAATGGCACGTTTAGATGTATCTAATTCTGCAAGGGAAATATTGCAGTTTCCTTCTTTAAATTTAAAAGAAAAGGAAATATCATTTGCTAAAAGTGAAAATTTTATAGAACGACTTAAGAATCTAGACCATTCACCGATAACTATAGACCATACTGTTGGAGATAATATAAATATTATTACAATACATTATAGTACTATTAATTTGGATTCTATCTATAGTCAAGCATATAAACAATATCCTTTTCCCCAGTTGGGAACTCCTATATCTCATATTGATTTAGATGTATTATATTCTTTTTTGGGCTCTTATAAAAAGATCAAGCGCTTAAATCTGGTTATTGGTCAAGTTTATGACATTGATATTAATCCATTATTATGTTTCCTCAATGAAATAAGAAGGAGTATTGATTGTCAAATATACTTTTATTGTATTGAGGCTGCTGATATAGATATATGCAAATTTGAGAAGTTGGTAGATAAAATATATGTATGGAGAATAGGGAATAATCACAAGTACAATAATAACTTGTTGCATTTGGTTATGGATTATTCAGATATTGAAAAGCTTTTGATGAATGAGATATGTTGCCCTTGTTATAATTTGAATAATTATGAATTTTTAAAAGACATATTATCATATTCAATAAATGAATTATTTTCTTTAAGACATTCGGAAAAAGGTATTCTTTGCAAACGTTATTTAAATGAAAATACATTTGGAGAACTAACAATTCTATCTGATGGAAGTATATTTTCTGACATCTCTAAAGAATCGATAGGTAATGTTAAGTACAATAGTTTGAATGATATTGTTTTAAAAGAACTGTCATTGATAAGAAACTGGTTTATTACTCGGTCAAATTTAGATGTATGTAAAAACTGTATTTATAATGAACTATGTCCATCTGTTTCAAAAATCGAATTATGTATGCACAAATATTGTTTCTGTAATAAAAAATTATAATCTTTATGAAAACGAAGACGTTCACTTTATTGCTCTTATTTCCAAGCATAATAGCGTTTGGACAAACCAGTTTTAAAGGTAAAGTTATTGATGGCGAAAATATTCCTCTTCCGTACGCCAACGTGGTGGCATTGTCTTTGCCTGATTCATCTTTTGTAGCCGGTACTACTACAGATATGCAGGGAAATTTCAAACTTGATCAAGTTCCTGGTGCCCAACTGATACGCATTTCCTCTATTGGCTATGTCACTGTCTACAAGAAAACGGGCGACCTGAAGGCGGGAACTATTCAACTGCTTCCCGATGTACAGGCTTTGCAGGAGGTTGTGGTAGAAGGTACACATCCTGTGGTCTACATGAAAGGGAATGTCATTGTGACAGATGTACAGAACAGCCTGTTGAGCAAGGTCGGTTCTGCCAGCGATGTATTGGCCAGAATACCGCGTGTAAGCAAGAACAAAGATAAGTTTGAAGTTTTCGGCAAGGGGACCCCGCTTATCTATATCAATGGGCGGCTGGTTCGTGACAACACGGAACTGGAGCAGTTGAATGCCTCAGAAATCAAACATGTGGAGCTTCTGACAACTCCCGGACCGCAATATGATGCCAGTGTAAAATCCGTTATCCGCATCAAGACAGTCCGCCATCAGGGAGACGGGTTCAGCTTTGACGTGCGGTCTTCTTACTACCAGTCGGAAAATACAGATCTCATCGAACAGGCCAATATGAACTACCGCCATGGAGGACTGGATGTCTTCGGGTCTTTCGACTATCGCTTGAACCGGACAAAGCAGACCTCCACTGTAGAACAGGAAACGAACACCAGCAGCTTGTGGCAGCAGCATAACACCATGGAAATGGATGGACGCAATGAAAGTATGAGCGGTACTTTCGGTTTCAATTACCAGATAAATGAAAATCATTCCCTGGGGGCCCGTTATCAGTTGCTCGGTCATCCCTCTTCCTATGTCAATACTGATATATCGAGCCGGGTGGAACAAGACCGTGCCTTCTACGACCAATGGAGCAGCAACGGTACTGAGGACCGTGACTATAATCTGGGACACCAGTTGAATTTGTATTACACGGGTACAGCCGGAAAACTGGGCATCGACGTAAATGCCGATTACTACAAGTCGGATTATGACGCTACCAACCATACGGTCGAGATGAGTCAGGAGCAGGACGATCGTCAAATCATGGCCCTCAATCAGGTACGAAACGAAATGTATGCTGGTAAAGCTGTATTTACCTATCCTATCTGGAGAGGGCAGCTTTCATTCGGGGCAGAATACACCCATTCTAACCGTGACAACAATTACTTGAGCCGTAATGAGTCGTATGTGCCTACCTCTCGCAGCAATATCTGTGAAAATTATGTCGGAGCTTTTGCCAGTTATGATGTACAACTGCCATTCGGTATGCTCGGAGCCGGTGTTAGATACGAACATGTGGATTTTGAGTATTCGGAAGACCAGCAACGGATTGATTCACAAAGTAAAGATTTTGACAACGTGTTTCCAACCCTCTCATTCGGTACGCAAATCGGGAAGGTACAGGCACAGCTTAGTTACACGGCTTCCATCCAGCGGCCCTCGTATGCAGATTTGAGTAACAACGTGTTTTATATAAACCGTTTCACACTCCAGCAGGGAAATCCATACCTGCTTCCTTCCATTACCCATGACCTCTCATTGAATGCCATGTGGAAATACTTCCAGTTCATGTTAAGTTATCAGCAAAAGAAGGATGAAATTTTCACTTGGAGTACACAGAGCGAGGCCAATCCGGAGGTGTCCACCATCAGCTATATCAATTTTGACAAAATGCCGACTCTTAATGCCTTTATCGGTGCTTCGCCGACCATCGGTTTCTGGTCACCGATGCTGGGTGTGGGGGTAAGCAAGCAATGGGTAACCGTGCATACCGATCTGGCTACACTGAAGCTGGATAACCCAGCCATGAATGTAATGTTCAACAATGGTTTCTCTTTACCAAAGAACTTTCTGGTCAACCTTGATTTTACTTTCCAGGGAAAAGGTAATTATCAGAACATCTACATGATGAAAAACATGTGCATCCTGAACCTGGCTGTCAGCAAAAGCTTTCTTCATGATGCGTTAAATATTGAGCTTCGCGGCAACGACCTGCTTCATCAGCAGAAAGACGGTAGCCGGGTATATATGAACCGACTCACTGCTTATCAAGCCAACACCTACGATTCAAGAGAGTTTGCCATCACGGTTCGCTACCGCTTCAATACTGCTCAGAGCAAATACAAAGGATCCGGCGCTGGCGAGAGTACAAAAGCTAGATTCTGATATTTTCAGTATCCTACAGCTTTATTATTTCAAGAGTTTATAAATTCTACTTTTAAAACAATTGAATTTATAAACTCTTGAAATAAATTATCAATACAGAAAGACTATATGTTATTTATAATTCAAGATATCTAATTAATATAATAAAACTTTGGGGAACTCAATATTTTTTGTTAATATTGCTTGTTAATACGTATCTGTTACATTTTTAAGCTGTTTGCTAATACTGATAATTGTTGATATATGTTAAGAAAATTTCCTCAATATATTCAATTGGACACAATGGATTGTGGTCCAACCTGTTTACGAATTATTGCTAGATATTACGGCAAAAGTTTTTCCTTGCAAACATTGAGAGATTATTGCCATATTAGCCGTGAAGGAGTTTCGCTACTTGGTATAAGCGATGCAGCAGAAAAGATAGGTTTTCGTACAATGGGGGTGAAAATAAGTTTTGAACAGTTATGTGACGAGGTTTCCCTTCCATGTATAGTACATTGGAATCAATGCCACTTTGTTGTAGTCTACAAAATCGAAAAAAAGAATAATGAAACTTATGTGTACATTTCTGACCCTGCTTCCGGGCTGTTAAAATATAAAAAGGAACAGTTTCTTAAATGTTGGGCACAGATTATTTCAGAAACGTCAGGTAAAAAAACAATTGGTATAGCTTTGTTGTTGGAACCGACTCCGAATTTTGCGCAACAAAAAGATGAAGATTCTAGATTGAAATTCAAGAATCTATTGAAATACTTATACCCATATAAGCGCTTTATTGTGCAGCTTTTTTTGGCAATGCTTACCGGAAGCATAATAAGTTTGATATTGCCATTCCTTACTCAATCAGTCATAGATGTCGGTATTGGAACGAGTGATTTGAATTTTGTTATAGTGGTCTTGATTGCGCAGGTCGTTTTAGTTCTTGGGCAAATGGCGAATGAACTAATTCGTAGTTGGCTAATGCTTCACATGACAACAAGAGTCAGCATATCTCTTATATCAGATTTCTTGGCCAAATTAATGAAATTACCGATTGCTTTTTTTGATTCTAAAATGGTAGGAGACATTATGCAGCGTATAGGAGATCACAGCCGCATCCAATCCTTTCTTACGGGATCTTTGCTCAGTATCATGATGGCTACCGTCACATTTGTTGTATATGCGTTTGTCATGGGAGGCTATAATTGGGGAATTTTGGGAATTTTCATTTTAGGTAGTGTCCTTTATATTGTATGGGTTCTGCTTTTTATGAAACAAAGAAGGAAGTTGGATTATATGCGTTTTCAGGAAGCGTCGGCTAATCAAAGCAGCATTGTCCAGTTAATTACAGGTATGCAGGATATTAAGTTGAACGGCTGTGAAAAGCAGAAAAGATGGGAATGGGAAAGAATACAGGCAAGGCTATTTAATGTGAGTGTAAAGGGACTGGTCTTAGGACAGACGCAGCAGGTTGGTGGTACATTTATTGATCAGACCAAAAATGTATTCATCTCTTTTTTGGCTGCAAAAGCTGTGATAAATGGGGATATGACTTTAGGTATGATGACGGCAATGCAATATATCATAGGTCAGTTAAATGCTCCTATTTCACAATTCATAACTTTTGTGCAAGAAGCTCAGGATGCAAAAATATCATTGGAAAGGCTTAGTGAAATCCATGATAAAAAAGATGAGGAGGAAAATGATCGGGACTATATTTGTGAAGTTCCGTCTGATGCCGATATTGAATTCAAGGATGTCGTTTTCCAGTACAATGGCCCTCATTCGGAGAAAGTCCTGAACAATATAAATATAAGAATCCCCCATAATAAGGTAACGGCTATTGTTGGAGCGTCAGGAAGTGGTAAAACAACCATGTTGAAGATGATGCTTGGATTTTATGAGCCGGTTTCGGGAGAAGTCTTGTTGGGAGGATATAAAATTTCGGACTATAGTCCTACAGTCTGGAGAAAAGAATGTGGAACTGTAATGCAGGAAGGGTTCGTTTTTTCTGATACGATATCAAATAATATTGGGGTTTCAGATGAAGTTCCTGATATGGCTAGGGTGAAAAGAGCCGTAAAAATAGCTAATATTGATGATTTCATTAACGGGCTTCCGCTCAGATATAATACTAAAATTGGAGCAGAGGGTAATGGCGTAAGTACAGGACAGCGCCAGAGGTTACTTATTGCACGAGCTGCATATAGGAATGCGCGTTACTTATTCTTTGATGAAGCGACTAATTCTCTTGATGCAAATAATGAAAAAGTCATAATGGAAAATTTGAATGAACTTTTTGAAAACAAAACCGTGGTTATTGTTGCTCACAGATTAAGTACGGTGAAGAATGCAGATAATATAATTGTACTGAATAAAGGAAGAGTCGTAGAACAAGGAACACATAAGGAACTTACCAAGCTGCAAGGATATTATTATAATCTGGTCAAGAATCAGTTGGAATTAGGAAACTGAAAATAGAAAGTAGAATATGCCACAAGAGACTAATTTTCACAGTGAAGAAGCCCAAGAAATTTTAGGAAAGATACCATCATGGATTATACGTTGGGGCATAACATTAATATTCCTGATTTTTTTGGCAATTATAATTGGATGCTGCTTTATAAAGTATCCAGAAAGAGTTAACGGTACGGTTACAATGACAACCATATACTCGCCGATTGATGTAGTATCAAAAAGTTCTGGTAACCTTGAACGGATATTGGTGGGCAATGGTGATTCAATAAACAGTAATGTTATCCTAGGCGTTATGCATTCCAATGCTAATTACAATGATATTCTTTATGTTGAAAGGAATATCACGCAGGTTAATGATTCTTTATTACGTCTTGCTGTATTTGATGACTGGATTTACAAACTATATGATCTTGGGGATTTGCAGAGTGAATGGACCTCATTCTCTTCTGCTTGTTTAAAGTATAGAGACTATATAGAGCGAGCTGTCATAGCGCAGAAGAAAGGACTTTTGGAGCAACAAATAGGCAAACAGGCTGAATATTACTCTCAGATGAAAAACCAGGCTGATATTTTGAAGGAAGATTTGAAGTACGAGGAAAAAGGCTACAGACGAGATTCTTCACTGTTCATTCATAAAGCGATGTCAGAAACCGAATACGAAGAATCAGCCCGAAAATTGCTTCAGACACGTAATAATGTCGTTTCGTTTGAAGCCCAGATGACGTCGACAGAATTGTCTATTTTGCAGAATAAACAACAGATAATAGAATTATCTATACAACAGGATGATGAGGTTCTGGCCATGGAGCAGAATATTAATAGCAGCAAAGAAAAACTGCTTGCTTTAATTAAAAACTGGAAGATATCAAATTTGTTAGTATCCCCTATTGATGGTACTGTTTCTTTTGTCAGAAAATGGGATGAGGGACAGTTTATCAATGCTGGAGAAACATTTTTGGCAGTGGTACCCGAGAAAGACTGTAAGGTTATTGGGATTGTTAAGATACCACAAGAGAATTTTGGAAAGGTAAAAAGCGGACAAAAGGTCAATGTAAGATTAAATGGTTATCCATATATGGAGTATGGTTTGTTGACGGGATTTATTGGATACCTGTCCTCTGTCCCGGAAGAAGCTGTTAACCAGCAGTCTTCTCCTCAATACACAGCGGAAATTGTTTTTCCTAATGGGATGAAGACTTCTTATGGAAAAGAACTCAGACTCATTCAAAAAATGAATGGGACAGCAGAAATAATAACGGAAGAACGTAGTCTAATGATGCGTTTAATAGATCCAATTGTTACATTATTAAAAAGTGGTATTTAAATGAAATCCAATTATTGGCTTTTGGCCTTTTTGATACTTATATTGTTTCCTGGAAACATCTTATATTCTCAAGAGAATACTCCTTTGCAAAAGTGTTGGACTCTGGAAGAATGTATTCGTTATGCTTTGGCAAATAATATTGAATTAAAATCGGAAGGACTTTCTGTGGAAGAAAGCAAAATATCTTTATCTGACAGTAAATGGGCTTTTGCTCCAAATGTTTCAGCCAGTACTTCATATAATCTTTCAATAGGTCGTGTTCTTGATGAAACTACCTATGAATTTGTGACCAATCAGATGATGGAAAGTTCCAGTTCATCTGTCTCTGCAAGTATATTGCTTTTTGATGGTTTAAAAAGTTTGCGACAACTACAATATTCTAAATTAAATAAGGAAGCCGCCGCATTGAAATACAAAAAGGCTGAAAATGATTTGTATCTAAACATAACAGCTTATTTCTTGGAAACTCTATGTGCACAGGAGAATATTAAGAATTGTAAAAGTATTGTAGAATCATTAAAAGAACAAGAAGAATTAATATCTGTAAAGGTCGATCATGGCAAAGTCACGGTAGCCGATTTATTGCAAATTCAATCAAAACTTGCAGATGCTGAAAATACACTTTTATCCGCAGAGCACACTTATGATTTATCTAGAATGAATCTATGTCAGCTTTTGGAGATTAAGGATTATACATCTTTTATTCCGAGTGTAATAAATACAGATAGTGTAGAATTTTACCATTATGATCGTACGGATATTTTAGGGGGAATTGATTATCTACCGGAAATCGCTTTGGCAAAAAAGAATATTGAATTGTCTAGAAAGAGTATACAAATCTCAAAAGCTCAATATTATCCGACCCTATCGCTTAGTTTGGGATATGGGTCAAGTTTTTCCAATGCGAGGCAAAAGGTTTTGCAGAATGAAGATGGCTCGTATATATATAATCCATATCCGTTTTGGGAGCAATACAAGGATAATGCCAGCCAATATATATCATTGGGTTTAAGTATTCCCTTGTTTTCTAATTCAAGTATTAACTCTGTAAGAAAAGCTAAGTTGGAACTTAAACGCAGCGAGTATGCTTTCTACACGGCTAAAAAACAGGCTGAAAAGGAAATAACTCAGGCTATGATGGATGCAGAAACAGCTTGGAAGAAGTTTCAAGGTTCAAACAAATATCTTGCTTCTGCCCAGGAAGCTAAACGACAAATAACATTAAAGTTCGAAGCAGGGGCTGTAGGTGTTACAGAGTATAGCGATGTGGTTTCATCACTTGTTGAAGCACAGACTCAATATCTTTCTGCAAAATATGAATATATGTTTAAAACAAAAGTCCTAGATCTATTCCAAAATGAATTTGTTCGTTAGTTCCTCTTATAAAAATACGTATTTCATGCAGCATCTTTTTGTGTGAGCTTTCGGTAAACCATGTATTTTCTGCAATTCTTTGGCTCTGGCTGGTCTACTCCAGACGTTTTACATACATCACCAACCTCCATCTTCTGCATGAGGTAGTTTCAAAAGCCTGCAGCTGGAGCTGATGAAGATGAAACATTACCCGCACAGCGAACTGATCCCCCATGTATATATCTGTCCTGCTCAGATAGAAGAAATAGTGCTTCGTGTTATTCAGGATAGATATGGCCGTTCCGAAGACTTTGGGTGAATATCCATCAGAATTTTCTCGGCCTCAGGTTTCGAAATAGGTACGAAGAGTATTGTGGGAATAGTAGGGCTAACCATGCGGTATTTGTTTTTCAGGAGAAGTTCCGTAACTGACTATTAAAAACTGACGGAAGCCTGCTCTTGCTTGGCACTGTTCTTGTCAACGGAACATTTTCTACGCCAATAGTGATGGTGATGGGGTCGAATAACTTACATCAATTTATTGCAGGTACAATTTCAATGGCAGGTAGTTTTGTCATACCTGTAATCCCAATTCTTCAAATTCTAGTCTATTTATAATCATTGAGGTTAATTTTATATATCATTTCAGTGTTATTTTATAAATAATGTATCTTTTAAATTTTTATATATGTTTATTTGTCTGTCTATCCTAGATAAATTATAAGTTATTCTTCCCATATAGCTAAATAAGGATTATATTTACACTTTAATGGCTTTGAATAAATATCACTAACAGTATATGCTCGACAATCAGTACATAAATATCTGTATTCACAATCTTTGCAAACCTCAATTTTGTCTTTACTAATTGTCTCTAATTTTTTAAATTGGTTATTTTTTAAAATATCTGCCAAATCACAATCGGTAATTTTCCCAAAACATTTGTCTAATGATGGACATTTTTTTACAACTCCATTACTGTCTATTGCGATTTTTTTATATAGGCAACTGTTATATTTAACTCGTTGATTTAATAACGATAAATTGGGAATAGTAAATGTCTTTTTAGAAATTTTTCCACAGTCACATACATTTAATATTTCTTGTGTGGTAAAATATACAGTCTTGAGTTTTGTTTCTTTGGAGCCTATTTCAATTTTTCTACACATTGGCGAATTGTACACATATATTATTTGAAGAGATCTGGATATTTGAAAAAAGCTACTGAAGTCTTTAATTGACAAATCTTCTGAATATTGAATAATTAATTCAGTATATAAAAATTCATAATTCTCAATTTCTTTCAGAAGTTTCTGTATGTTATCAAAATTACAATTTGCGAAAATACGAATCTGTAAATATTTACATTTTATTGCATTGAGCTTGAATAATGTAGCTGTTACATAAGTAAAATCATTATTAATGTCTATTATTGCATTCTCAATATTCTGATGATTTTCGCTTATATTGAATTGGATATCTGGAAAAGATTCAGGAGTATCTGTAAAGAATCCCAATTCATTTTCTAGTAAAAATGATTTCAGACATTCTATATTTTCTTTTTCTTCTGGATCATTTGTGCTATATAGAATTTGAGAATAACATGTATTCTTTAGCATTTTTAAATATTTAACCCAGCTACTTTCAAATCTATATATACTATTTCTCTGTAAATCAATTATTATTGATTTTTTTGCACCTTGAACAAGAATACAACAAGAATATATAATCAGATAACTATTATTCATAATTCAATTTTATTATAATCTATAATTAATGAGATTGGATAAGGGGGTCTTTCAAATGAAATGTAGCCTTTATTTTCCTTTGAAATAAAGCAACATTCATTTTCCATTTTAGTTTCCATCATTTTATTAAAATAAATGAAGTCATAAAATAGCGGCATCCCTTCTAGTTCTTTCGAATTATCCCTATTTATTAAGCTAACATCATATTCACTTTTCATACTATTTAAAAGACTAAAAATTCTGCTATTCTTTTTTCTAATAAATAATTACATGGTTCTGAGACCATTCCAAATTGCCCAACAGGATTAATTTCCAAAAAATAATATTTGTTATTTTCATCTACCATCAAATCAATAGATCCTGTATTAAGCTTTAAACAATCCATTACTTTTTTTAAAGCACATTCTATTTCATCGGGTAATTTATATGGGATATATCTATTGGGTAGTTTAGCATCGTATTTCCTGAAATCTATACATGTTTTCGAGTTGCTTTGAGAAAAAATTGCCATACTAAAAAAATCGCCATTAAGATAAAATGAACGTACCTCATATTTCTTTTTTATCTGTTCCTGCAGTAAAGAACAACAAAGTTTCCTGTTAAGGTTAGAAACATAATCATAATCTATTTTTTCTGTATAAGTGTAATAAGCGTTTTTTGTGGTCGCAAAATATATTCCATCACTTAATGCTTTTGTTATATATGGGCCTTTTTGAGTCCAAGTTATTATATCTTTGATGTTATTTGTTATATAAGTACATGGTATTTTTAACCCATTCTTTTGAGCTATTTGTAAGACGTTCAGTTTATTTAAATTTGAATTGAAATAACTTCCCAAGGCTTTACATTTATGTTCCAATAAGAAATATATATGCTCAATAAGAGTATTTATTTCTTCTTTAATATGGTAGTATACAAAACCATTCATTTTCTTCTCACTGAACACATTATTATTGATTAGTTTTACTAAATCTACATCAAACATATTATAACTTAGTCCGTTTCTCCTAAACCAGACGCTTTTAGCATCAAGAAGATTTATTATCCTATTGTTAATTTTGAAAATGATTTGATCGTTGATAATGTCTTCCTTGCAGAATTTTATTTGAGGGTCATCATAGTTTATTCTTATAGCTTCCTCTCCATAATATTTTATCCATCTTATAACGTCAGTTGTAGATGCATCTGTGGATTTGCTAAAAATAACAACCATAATTTATTTGTTTTTTAAGGAGTCTGGTAAAACCAGACTCCTTGATTGACATGTAAGAATTAAAATCTTAATTTGATTACTGAATATTTAGTGTATCAGTAATTTCAATTTCACCGGGATTTACTGGGTATTCATTTTCAAATAAAAGTAAATCATCACTATAAGACTGGACAAAATCTTGATCTTGATCTCCAGACTTTGAATCATTATCTGCCCCAGATGATGTAGTTTGATTCCTTCTTGTTGTGGAAGCAGATGCAGCTTGACTAGAACCACCATGAATAGGACTCATCTCTTCATGTGTCATTTTTTCAAAATTAAACTTTTTCATCCTTGTTAAATTTTATAATTATCTCTACTCTTTTATGGATTTTCGAGTTCTTCCATTTTTATTCCTTTCTTTATAAGATTTTCTACTTCGCTTTTTTTAATAAAATTATTCTTTAATACAACAGGATTCTCGATAGCTATTTTTAATTGTTCTATACCTTTTTTTATGATATAGTTGTTTGTTATTGATAATACTCCCTGATAATAGGAAAATATGGCCTTGTCAACGAGATATATCCTTTTGCCTTCTTCCAGAAGTTTCCATGCTTTTTTGTATTTTCCGAGCTTGGGCAAAACATCCAATGCGTACACTCTTCTCCAATATAGTGTTTCATGTTCCTGTTTCAACTTCTTATATCTGGCCAAACATCGGTCCAAGTAATAATCCGCTTCTTTCCATAGGCCAAGTTTCTTCATTAAATCTCCCATAACACCTAAAGCATTAGGGTCAGACTCTTCATTTATCAGGGCATTCTCATAATAGGTGCGTAATTTATCGATAGATTCTTTTTCGTCTCTTTGAATAGCTGTCCACAAGAATGCTGAAATGTATGAACCAGAAACGGGAAGTTCCTGATTATAACGATTTTTATTACTTTCATTTATGTTTGAAAAAATCTCCCAAAGAGGAGTATCCGTTTGTTCTATGATATTATATACGCTGTCTATATTGTAATATTTGTCATATAACCCTGTTAGAGCTTCCATTATACCAGCTGGAATTATGGACATGTGGTCTGCTTTGATATTATTTAGCCTTATGTCATACTGCTTTTCTTGAAATGTCTTATACAAATTTCGGGCAAAAGATTGTCTTGCATCAATATCATCCAGAGCTGTAATTATACGGATAATCGGACCCTTTATCTTGTAATTAGCCTCAAAACGCGGAATTTGCTTCATCTCTTCAGGAGAAAATAGAATATATGACTTTATATAATCATTTCCTGAGTCAATATAGTAATTAAGATAACTTGCTGTATATGAATGGCCTACTAAGCTGTTAAAGCCTGAGGTCGGAAGAATTTTATTTATTTCTTTTGCTAAATCACAATTAATGTATTTGTAGAATAATTCCCCGCTTGAATCAAGAGTGTTGTTAGACAAGTCGTATCCAACATCATTTCGATTTCCAGGAGTTGAATAGTCGATTGCTACAACTGCTGTTGGAGGTATATAGTCAAAAGTCTGTAAATAAATTGCAGTTGAAGCAATTATGTCAAAAGTGTAATCTGCATCTAAAACAAATAATATGTTGTACTTTACATTAGGATCAGCAGACACTGGTAAAGCGATTCTAAAAGAACGTTTTTCATGATATATTGATGATTTGAATGAATGCTGTTCTATTTTCATTATATTTTGTGAGCTTAAAACATTGCAAAATAAGAAACAAAATGATATTATAATAATGACTTTTTTCATTATTAAACAGCCATAAAAAGATATAACTATAATGTTTTTATTCCTACACTTAAGCATCTTATTAGACTTAATATTCTCTATTACAACTTCTATAAAAGTGTATTTCATATATGATTTTATATATTAACGCTATAAATATAAAGAATTTTATTCTTTATTGCAAATATTAAGTGTTTTTTTGTGGGTAAAGTATAATAATTCATCTTTGAGCTAAAATATCAAATATGTAATGTTTCTTACAATAATGAGGTTAAGTTAAGCTACAATAAGCGTAATATTATATCAAAGTAATTGGGTGCTATCATTCAAAATGAAATCGGATAAATTAAAAGTTTCTAATACCTAGTTTAGAATGAATGTGAAACAAGACGTTGTATTACTTCCAATTGTTAATAGACTGAAATTTTTAGTATATAATCCCTTTGTCACAATATCAAGTAAAATAAATGATTAATATTTCAATCCCTCTACGTCTTTTAATTGATGCGACAGATTTTCTGTTATAGAAACAATAGGAAACATATTCCTCATAGATATTCCTGTCGCCTACCTCCAGTTTTTGAATAAGTCTACTTTTAGGCATCTTTTAGTACCTAAAAGTCTGTAGGCTCCAACCTGGTATGCTAGACAGGCTAAAAGCACTGAATCACGTCCAATTTACTGAATAAACAGCAAAGCTTCATCATGTCCGCTCTTAAGATGGAATCTCCCTGAGCTTTTGTGATATCATTCGTGAGTCTTTCCCTCGGAAGTACCCTATGTCTCCATCCGACATAAGGCCAGTGTTTTTTTCTCCTCATGCCATTCCTCATATAATTTTATACAACTTATAGCCCTTTCCAGCGGGGGGAGTCTGTATATGGACAGTTTGGTGGGTATTGGTTTTGTTCCGTGTTTTTCCTGTCCATATACTGTCATCATTGCCGCTATCATCAGCATGAAGATAAATATTTTTCTATGCTTCATTTTGCTCCGCGTTTGTTCAGTACATCCTTAATCATTTCCTTCACATCCAAGCCTACCTGTACAAAGTTTTTGTACAGGATGCGCTCTCTTTCATCCCTTGAATTGAATGTATAGAATTTGGGCAGTGGTACATATCTGGCTTCTTCTTTCTTTATTTCTGCCATATCGAAATCCGTTTTACAGAAGAATTTTGTGGTCTTGAACTCTTCCGATTCCTGAATGTTCATTGTTCCGCCGTTGCCTACCTTTGTTTTCACAAAGTCACGGGCTGTCTGTCCGCATATCCATCCGGTAGGCATGTCGGATATCTTTGATGCAGGTACCAGGCTGTCCATGTTCTCGTTCAGGTTGATACTGGTCTTGTCGCGGTCTATCGTAACGCCTTTTTTCAGCTGGACCACCTTTCCGAAGATGTCATTCGACAGCCATTCCAGTGTTTCTTTCGAGCGGGCAGAACCGCTTACCACGTTACCTACTGTGGTGATAATTTTCTGCATACCAACCTTGCCGTAGTCGGCTTCAAGCTGCGGCAGTTCTTGGAATCCCAGCGTCACACTTACCTTGTTGCTTCGTGCTGTTCCTATCAGTCGGTCTATCTTGTGGAAATACAGTGTCGGCAGCTCGTCCACGATGATGCTCACCGGGATATTCTTGCCCTGTCCGGTATTCACACGGGTTACAAGGCGGTTCAGGATAAGGGCGTTCAGCGCACCTATGATACTTTCCATTTCTGGGTCGTTGGCTATGAGCAGGTAGCTTGGGTTCTTCGGGTCACTTACTTTCAGGTCGAAATCGTCTCCGTCTTTGTGGAATATCCAATATGATTCCTTGGTGGCCAGACGGGAGGTATATACTCTCAAGGTACCGATCATACCTTCAAGCTGCTCCATGGCCTTGTTCTTGAAAGCCGTTTGGAACGGGCCAAGAAGGGGAGCCACCTCATTGTCTGTTTCCAATACCTCGAAGATAGTCTGGTAGCTCTCGTTCAGGAATGACAAGATGTGTGGCATATCCGAGTATTTCCCCAGCCAGTAAGCAGGTTCTACAATATTGCCGTCTTTCTTGTCACGTACCACGCCGGTCGGCTTCCAGAATTTTGTTTCCGGATCCTGACGTTTCTCAGCATACAGCATGTTACCGTCCTTGTCGTAGGGTTCTCTCTCATAGTTGACGAAAAAGTAGATACAGGCTGCCAGAAAGTTCACAGCGGAGGTCTGGAAGAATTGGTCGCTTCCGCCGCCTCCTTCTTTCTTTCCTTTCTGCAATGATTCAAGCAAGGTTTCGGCAGTTTCGCTGGCGGCGGCCAGATTGTTGATATACTTTGCCTGTATGGGGTTCACACGACGGCTGTATTCTACATCCACAAAGTTGATGATGTTGAACTTGCAGCCTTGTGGCAGTTTTCCCAGTTTCTGGTTCTTCTTGTAATGATAATACAGTTTTGTCGCCAAGGTAGGATCGGGTAGGTCGGCACCCTTACGGGTGCTTTCCCCCCTAAGAACCGTACATGATAGTTTCCCATCATACGGCTCAAGCAATTCAATACTTCTATGAAGCACGCTCATGAAAGTCCTCCTTTCTTGTTAAGAGATTTACAACATGTTTCATGTGCAAGATGCAGTTTGGATATACCATCCACGTTCAGCATCACCGTGCGCCACGGTGTGTCTTTGGTTATGGGTTCTCCACATAATGGACAGCATTGGTTCTGTCTTTCCCACATGAATATGAGGGATTTCCTTCCTTTCAAACTTTCTTTCATACGAATAAGATTTCTGTCAAGGAAGTAGTCATACCATTCTGCATCATACGGATTTGCATCCCCTTTTATTTGGGGATATTTTGTAATCTTGGTATCAAACAGACGAGCTAGTAGGATATGTGTATTTCCCTTCGGACTGTCTTTTGCGATACCAAAACACCAATCACGATTATTCACACGATGAAAATACCGATTTTTAATCCATCCAAGAGATTTGTTTGAATGGCGTCTGAGACACCATCTCCAAATCATGTTGAATATCTTTTGGTCGGTTTTTCTAAAAGTTTCTGAGGCTGCGCAATACCGATAGTACATTGACCATCCCGTCAATATTGGATTCAACATCATAAGTATTTCCTCTTGTTTCACTGCTCTGTGCGATTTCAATAGAACCTTCACCTTTTCGGTAAGTTTCTTTACACTTTTCTTTGACGGTTTTGTCAATAGTGTACCATTATATTTGCGAACATTGAATCCGAGAAAATCAAAGCCTTCCGAAACATGGGTTATGACTGTTTTTTCTTCTGACAGTTCCAGCCCTCTTTCTTGGAAGAATTCGACTAGAATAGGTTTTACCTTGTTTTCCAAGATTTCTTTAGATGCACCTGTAATGATAAAATCATCGGCATATCGTACTAAACTCACTTTGGGATTATATGCAACACCATTACGGGTTGTTTGCTTGAATCCCGAAAGAGCCTTTTCGATGCCGTTCAGAGCGATGTTAGCAAGAGTTGGCGATATGATTCCACCTTGTGGTGTACCTTCTTCCGTTGGGAAAACCTCTCCTTTGAAGACAAATCCGCATTTCAACCACTTACGGAGTATTTCTTTATCCATAGGGACATTGTTTAGAAGCCAATCATGGCTGATGTGGTCAAAGCACCCCTTTATATCTCCCTCTAAAACCCACTCGGGTGAGTAAGAACGAGATAAGAGGGTATGACAACGAATCATGGCATCTGCACAACAGCGATTCTTTCTGAATCCAAATGAATATTTGTCCGAAATGGTTTCTGCTACAGGGTCAAGTGCCATTAGATACAATGCCTGCATTGCACGGTCTGTCATTGTAGGAATGCCCAAAGGACGAAGTTTACCATTACTCTTTTTGATGTTGACTCTCTTTAACGGTTGAGGTTTGTAGCCTCTTCTCTTAAGTGTAGCAATGGCTCTGTATTTTCTTTCAGGTGTTGTCCATAATATTTTGTCCACTCCCGAAGTTTTTGAGCCACTGTTAGAGGTCACCCGTTTAACTGCCAATGCCTTGGCATAAAACGAGTGGGTAAGTGTCCATTGCAAAGCTTTCACTTTACCATACTTACCTTCTTTCTGAGCTTTTACAATACGCGCTTGAAGCTTCTTGACCGTTTCCTCCGCCTTGTTCCAGTCTATACTGGTCCAACTTTGGTTTCGGTCAGAAGGCGCACACTTAATATTTCTATTTTCGTTCATTTGCTTTCCTCCTTTAAGAAGTTCTTTAAGTTATCTTGTAAAAGAATTACCTAGTGGAAGTCTGCCCACTTTCGTGGAGGATGATGTTGTCAATGACACACGTGACATTGGCTTAATCCTTATCCATTCCGTTACAGAATGGCATTCGCTTTTTCCACAATCTTATACCTACATACCATTCGGCATTCCTTGCGGTCTGCTTACCCTTTGTGGGAGATATATAGGCTTACCGAGTTTCATGTTGATGCCAAACCAATGGGTTAGGTTCTGTCTCTCAGCCGGCGGTTCTGATGTTCGTGCATTCCCAAAATTCACAGAAATGTCCAACCGCTTTACCTTTTGGTTCAAGCCTATCAGCGTTGTTTGGCTTGTTCGACTTAACGACCTTTAAATAACAGTTCGCTTGCGCTAACCATACCATTGAGCCAAGCCCCCAGACTGCATAACGCTTGCGGTCGTTGAAATTCCCTCACGGTTCATTCTTTCCCTTTCGGGAGGGTTACCTTTTCAGAGCAGCTTAGCACAACTGATGTCGCACCTGCTCTTAGGCTACTATTGACGAAACAATAGGTTTAATCAGAGTTTAACTCAGTTAAACAGCCATCAACATGACTTGCTCGTCACACGAACTTATAATCGTACACGACCATAGCGAACCCCTTGGCAGAGTGCTGTCTGATAAATGGTTCGATGATTGAAAATGTCTTACCGCTACCCGGTGTACCTACTACCCATGTCCCGCGGAAGGGGTTGCTTATGCTTACCCAGCCCTTGCGGAATTTACCTTTATAGTAGTAGCGCATGGGGATATTTACACTGTATTTGTTTTCCTGTATTTCCTCGCTCTGCTCAAAACTCTCGTTCTCGAAGTTGAACCTGTCTTTCATCAGCCCGTCCTTCAGAAACTTTGAAATGTTGTCAAGGGCAATATGTGCCAGTATGACACCGGCAAGTGAGGCTGCCATGTAGAGCCAAATGTTCAGGGGCAAGGTGTACAGCCGCATGCCCATTTTATATCCGAACAGCCATACGGACAGTACAATCAGCCCCACACCGCCCACAAGCGGATACAACACCATTCGCCGGGCATCAAATTCCAGCTGTTTTTTGTTGCGGGTGCCGATACAGGTGATACAGATGAGCAGGAAGGTTGCTACCTTGCTGTACACCAGGTGTCCGTCATTATATATCATCCAGCGCTTGATACGTCCGTGTATGTCACACAATATTCCGCTCCAACTGTCAAGCAGGGCCGGCTCCAGTGCATATTCAAAGAATTCCATAAGCACGGATATATAGATTACAGCCCGGAATATTCTGTAGAATCCCTGCAACTCTTTACTTTCTTCCATATTCTTTATCGAGTGTGTTTGTGTATGATGATAACCGTTTTCGAGTTGTTCTCTATTTTTATTTGTTCAGAGAGATAATAGGTCTTATACGGTGAGTTTGTGTCTTCGGTGTTTCCTGCATTGCTCCGCTGCCTAACGAATAGAGCCAGGCTTTTGCCGTCTGCTGTCCATCCACTTCTGTCGAGGTCCAATACCAGCAGTCCTCGGAGGTTTCCGGAAGCGGATCTCCACCGCATAGCTCTATTACGGGGTTTATAGTCTGGCGGGCAGTGTACAGCAAGCGCATCTCTGCTACTGAAGGGATAAAGGCACTCTGTCCGTATCTCCACATGTCAAGCACGGATTCTGCCATGGGAGAGGCAGTCTCCTTTGTGTCGTAGAGGGCAAATGTATTGGCATTGCCGTCATAGGCGTCTGTATTGGCAGATGTTCCTTGTTCGACACCCAGACTGTCTGCAAACGCCTGTTCCTTAAATTCCCAGAGATAGACGGCATACCCGATTCCTTTGTGACCGTCACGGATGCCTGTGTCAAATACTACAGCGATAGCTTTTTCTCTTGTTTTGTCATACATTTCATAAGGTACAGTCGAACCGTCTTCACAAAGGATATGTCCTGGACGTACAGTCATGTCTGTTTCCTCGATGTGTGCATCGCAAGCTGTCAGCATTGCGGCGATCAGCGTTGCCGGCAACAACCGGCAGATTCTTGTTACAGTCTTTTCTTTCATTTTTCCCCTTATTTTATCGGTAGTTTTATACCCAGTGCTATACCTGTACGAAACAGGTCAGCTCCCTTGATTATCACGTCGTTTTTTACTTGCCAGTAGAAAGTCCAGCCGGAGCGTAGTACATAGTTATGTTCATAGCCCAGATGTATTCCTGCCACGAATTTCTGTGTGTCACTTCCTCCTGAACCTCCAATGCGAAGACTTCCGTAGTGGTTACGTCCTCTGATTACGCAGGGCTTGTATGCGATTCCGACTCCCCAGGTGCGATAATTCCTCCAGAAACTTTCCGGACAGACATGTCCGCAGGTTCCGCAGTCCGTCCATTGCAGATAGCCGTTGGCAAAAAACTCCCATGTGTGTCTGTAGTTTACCTCATGTTCGTAGGCGAGTGTAGCTTCCATACCGTTCTTGTATAATAGTCCAGTACCAAGCAAAAGACGGCCGCTGTTACGTTGCGCCGATGCGCTTATACAGAGGAACATGCACAAGAGGGAAAAACAAATCATCTTTTTCATGGCTATTCCTCCTCCAAAAGATTAGAATTAAACGAATCGGCCGAAAGGACATCTTCATAATCTATGTTCAGGCTGATGTTGCGTCCGCTTATCTGCTTCTCTGTCATTTCAATGGTCAGCACCTTGTCATTGGGAAATGTCAGTTTCTTTATGGCAATCACGTTACGGTAGCCGTGTCTGAATGTCTTGCTTGGTTCCAGAACAAGAGCCGGTGCCAGTTCGATTACCTGTGAATTGGTGGCTTTTGTTACTTTCTTGTCGGCAAGTTTGATACGTATTTCGTCAATGTCAAAGCGGATGTTGGTCTTGTTTTCAATAGAGAAGTCTATGAAAAAATAATCACCTACTGAATAGATGTTATTCAGGCGCATGACCATCCGATGCTCTTTGCTTGCTACGTTCCTGATTTTGGCCGGTGAATTCCAGATACGTCTGGCAAATCGGGCCATATCGGCAAGTGGCATCGAAATTGCCGGATTGTTGAAGGCTTCACGCTCTTGTAAAAGCACCTCTTTGTCCGTAACAGCTTCCCGCATCCGGGTTGTATAGAGTAAGGCATACTGCGTGCGGTAGCGTTCTGTCACGATAGTCACAATAGCCAGTATGTCACCGTCTTCATGCCCGGCTTCTTTTGGCTTTAGGCGGATAATGTTGTCTATGGGCTGATCCCCAACAATTTTTCCAGTAGAGATATCTACAAAACGTATGGGTTCGGATGCTGTAATCACGGTTGTAACCTGTTCGTTTACTGTCAGATGTTCCATCTCTTCATAGGTACGCTGTGCCAGCACCTCACGTCCGGCAAACAGTTCCGTTGTGAGGAATAATACCATTATTGTTCTTTTCAAGTTCATATACATTTCGTTTTGTCCTTTTATTATTCTTTTGTTGCCTGTATTTCAGTATTATGTTGCTGCAGCTCTTCGTCAACACGTTTTTGGGCTATCTCATAATAGCTCTTTTCGGTTTCAAAGCCTATATAATGTCGCCCTGTCCGGATTGCGGCTACTGCAGTTGTGCCCGAGCCTATGCAATTGTCCAGAACTATGTCTTTTTCGTCCGTATAGGTTCGTATCAGATATTCCAGCAAGGCTACCGGCTTTTGCGTTGGATGATAGAATGTGCCCTTACGGTGTTCCTTGGGTATGGCGATTACCGAAGTGGGGTATTTGTCATCAGCCATACGTATGGGAGACAGTTCTGTCTTGCCATAGCACCGGTTGGTAAATCCTTCTGTTTTCCGGCGGCTGTGGTTTCTTTGCTCCGGCAGGCTGGGCTTCATCTGCGGATGATAAACTGGTTGGTGCCTGTAGAAGATTATAATATCCTCATGCTGGCGCAGCGGCATCCGGTTGGCGTTCAAGTGTCCTGTTACCCTGTCCTTATGCCATACAAGGTTATACCTCCACATTTGTGGTTGCGAAAGCATCAGCTTTGCTGTAAACATGCCTTGTGAAAACAGGATGATGGGACTCTCCGGCTTGGTAATACGAAGATATTGTTCCCACAGCAGGTCCAAGGGAAGTTGTTTGTCCCATACTGCTGAATGGTTTCTGTTGTTCAGTACACCATACGGCAGGTCGGCAATGATGGCATCTACACTGTTGTCTGCCATTTGGTTCATTCCTTTCAGGCAGTCCATGTGGTATATGTGATCTGTTTCTATCATAATCTTTTATTGTTTGTTATTACCGTTTACCAGATAGACAAAGGTTCCGTATTTCAGCTTCACCTTGTTTTTTTTGATGGCCTTGCCGATAGCGTTGCTCGTTTTCTGGTAGGCATTCTGCATTGCTTGCATTCCCCATTGGGCCAGACTGTTCCCGGCCCCCGTTGTGTTCATGCTGATGTTGCCTGTTACGGCACCACTTGCAACATCTTTGCTCGTTTCTCGGAACTGGCTGTTGGGTACATACAGTCCTTCCAGTCCATCCGTGTCATACAGTGACAGACTTACTTTCACCAGTTCGTCATCTACAAGTATGCTGTTGATGCTGCCTTTTACCCGCCCGGAAGAGAATCCGCTCATGGTGGCATACAGGTAAGAGCCGCGTTTGACTACATGTTCGTCAATTTCCACATCATCAAGTAGTCTTAGACGTACACGTGAACCGTCAACAGCCTTGATATTTTCATCAATGATGGCCTTTATGAGTTTTGGTTCACGGGAGTTTTTAGCCAGTGTATTGAAGTAGTCGGAGGTTGTCTTTACTTTCTTCACCACTTCACTGGCTTTTGCTGTTTCAGTAGGGGCTTTCACCGAACGGCTGTCTTCTTCAATTTTTCCCGCAGAATGGATTGTGTCCCTGGGTATGGCTGCGGCATCAGAATCTCCAGCTATAGGTTCTATTGCTTTCTGTCCTTTTAACCTCGCTTCTGCCAAAGCCTTCTCCAGTTCCGCAAGGGCTTCTTTTTCTCTCTCTTTGCTATCGGTCTCTTGTGTGGCCATAGCCTTGTCTTTCTCCTGCTGGTCGAGCAGGGCGATGTCATTTTGTGTGTATTGCGATTCATAAGCTTGTTTGTTTTCGTCCGGTTCATCACGGTCGATGTTATCTACTGCGGAATAGTCTTGTATTTTACCCCATGATTTTGCCATGTTCTCATATTTGCTTCCGATTCCGTCTCCGTCTTTGATTTGGGCGTCCGGAAGCTCAGGATTCAGAAATTCCGTCGTCTGCAGCGTTTTATCCGGAATCTCTGCTTTTTCTGCATGGAACAGGTCGAAGATAAAGTACGATCCGCCCATCAGCGGAATGTAGAGGATTGCCGGTAACATAAATTTGGGCTGCCTCCAGTTGATTTGCTTGATTTTTTCCTTTATGTCCATTGCTCTCATTAATTGATTTGTACATATTTCCCTTCTAGGGCACACGTCTTTAATATTTCTGCATTGTCTTTTCCAAAGGCGATAAGGATACTTCCACATCCGGGCGAATCACCGCGTGTACCGTCCGGACGGTAGAATCTGATGCGGTGGCGTAGAAACTTCATGGCTATTGCTTTCTTGAAGATGATGTCCTGGAACATCTTGGAATCACATCGGTTATACAGCAATGCGATGCCGTTTCCATGTTCTGCCAGCCGGCGCACAAACTGCTCTATAAGCGGGCGTGAGTAAGGTGGATTGAGCCATACGCGGCCTTCCCATTTTTGAGACAATCCGTCAATACGTTTGTCATACATGACTGTAGCTGTCGGCCACAGCGGAGCGACCGGTGCACAGGGGTCAAGGTCGAATTTTCCCAATGCCTCCAGTACATCTTTGGGAGTATACCATTCATCTGATGCCTTTTCAGTCCTTTCAAATCTTGTATTCATATGTGTCATGGTTGTGTTTGCTTTTTTCTGGATTTGTTTTTATGGGCTTTTTTCTTCTGCTTTGCTGCTGTTATGTTCAGATGGCGTGTAAAAGACTTTTCGCCGTTCTTTGAGTACGGAGTCTTGCATTTCGGTTGCTGTTCGTTGCACGGGATGATGACGGTACACTACAGAAATGCGGTAAATGTTCCATACCAGTCCACCTAAGACAAAAGCAAAGACGATGACCAGAAACAGGTTCCGGTGCATGTTGGCAAACCCTTGCACTTTGGCTGCCGCCTTGTCTATTCTGGTTGCCTTGGCAAATTTGCGTCCGGCTTCTATGTCACGCTCGTAGCGTTCCTTGTATTGCGGATCATTCTTGTCCGGCATTTTCTCGCCGAACAGCATTCGTCTGAATCCTTTGGTATTCATGTTACTATAATTTTAGTAGTTTATTTTGGTTTTCTGTTCTATGTCTTTGTTCAGCAGCGTGCGCCAGTTGGTGATGAGCAGTCCGTGGGGGTTGTTGTCGGTTCTCGGCACTCTTTTCAATTGGCCTGCTGTCACAAGTTCACGCATCAGGATGCTGCTGCGGCGTTCGATACGCTGCCTGCCATAGTAGGTGAACTCCATTTTTTCCTTGTCAAAGGCTATGCTGTCACAGAAAATCGAAAACACGGCACTTGTTCCCAGAATATTGGAATAGAATCCTTTTTCTTTTAGTGTATTGTACTGTGCAAGTCCTGTCTCATCCACCAGATACATGGCTTTTTCCATCGTGTATCGGATATATTTGTCGTCCGGTGCCAGTGTGAAGAAATAGTGGTGGAACATTTCCACATGGCTTCTGGCTTCCACGTCCAGCGTTTCGTCCATGGTTGTGCGGTTTACAAGTATGGGGACGTTTCCGTCCAGTACATACACTTTTTTCTGGGCGTCAGTTACCATGGTACGGGCTGTCCAGATGCTCGACACACTGATGATGATACACCCTATGAGGAAGGCAGTACAGATAATACCTACCAGTTTTATCTTGTTCTCTAAGTTCTTTATTACCATAATTCTTTTATTTAGTTGTTCAATGTCCTCATATATTCCGCATGAAGCATTGGTATGAGGGTTAAGCGCAGTTCCGGCAACAGCCGGTCGAATTCTTTAGCGAAATACTTTATGTCATGCCCCAGTAGGATAACCTGTACAAATACCCACCAGATTCCTTCTCTGCGTTTCTTGGAGTTTTTTTTCAGTTTGGCACGGTGCAGTCTGTACACCAGATAATCTACTACCGGTACGACATACCGGTCGTCACGCCCGAAGCATTCATCCAGTTCCTCATATTTCAGGTCATACGGATAATTGTTCAGTATATACCTGGCTATTTCGGTAGTACGCTTTTGCGCGAAGCTCATGAATGCTTCATCTTCCAGCCATTTGTCAACTTTCTCTTTCCGTTTCATTTCTTCTTTTATATGTTGTTTTATCTCATTATTCCTCCTACAGCTCCGGTTGCCGTCATCTTGGCCTGTTGGGCAACTCCTTCTCCGAAGTTTCGGGTAGAGAATGCCGTATCGCCTTCCGGAATCATCCATGCCGCAAGGTCAGGTACGAGGTTCAGACACTTGAGTGCCACGATACTAGCCGCCATCAGATAGCCGGCAGAGAAGAATGAGTTTTGTAAGTAGGCTGCCATCGTTTGTTCGCTTGCGGTTATCGCCGTAAGATTCTTTACCTGTATGCACAGTACGATGTCAAACAGCAGCAGCACGTAAAACCCCACGAAATACAGCATTGCCCCGTAGAAATGTACCGTCAAGTACCTTGTCAGCCATTTGGCCCAGGCACTTTCCCATTTCGGCAGGAGGGAGAATGCCCATTGTATAGGTCCGAAGATGGTCAGCATCCCCAGCAGGATCTGCTGGCAATATATGGTTGCCCACCAGCCTATGCGGAACACGATCAGGGCTATGAGCATGATGATTTTGTCAATCCCCACCATTACACCGGAAGTCAGTGAGGTAAACCACAGCTTGGCAGCATCCTTTTCCATCCCTGTCACTTCGTCCACACCGGTCTGTTCCATTGTAGCCTCTATCAGTCCGGGGTCTGATGTTCCCGTATGGGCCACGTCTGCCTGAGCCTGAAGGCTGGTGTAGAGTGTGTCGCGTACGTATATCAGTTCCTGTACTTCCGCGAACTTGTCTGATATTTGGGTGGCTTCCGCTTCATAGAGGTCATGCGTGTACGAACCGATGCAGTTGGGTATGTAGGACAGGAAATCCAGAAAACACCAGCTGTTTCCGCTGTTCGCCATGCCTGTGTCCGCCGGAGGGTACCACCAGCATAGCACCACAGAAATAGCAAGAGGCCGGAACAGTTTCATCACGTCCAGAGGCTCGTGTTTTACCATCATTTTGTAAGTCATTCCGGCTGCCATAACAAGAGAAAACAGTGCGGCCAGTGCCATGCACATCTGCAGGATCCACCAGAAAGGGCCTTGTGACCCAGTAAAAGTCGCGTCAGTAAGAAATTCGTTCGTTTGGAATATCACGTCATCTATTTCCTCTTCAAGAATATTGATGCCGAAGTCCGATAGTATGTTTCCGTCTGCCATTTTTTCCTCCTTTTCCCTCTTATCTGTTTACTGTTTCTTCACCGTCACCGCCTTGTGTGCCGCCCGTATCCTGCGAACCGCGTACGGCAAAGCGTGATTCGTTCCATCGGTTCATCGCTTCCCTGGCAATGCTTCCTTTTTCGGGAGTTCTGTCCACCGCATTCGCATTCAGCAGTTCACTTGTCAGCGAGGCGTTCTGTCTCTTTGCCAGATAGCATACAAGTATCTCGTTCTGTCGGGCCACATCCTCATAGATGCGCAGGTATTCCTTCTTGCGCTGTGCATTGGGCATGTAGGCATCCCGAGTTGCTCTTATGGCACATTCGTAGATTTGGTAGTATTCTGTCCACCGTTCTCTGTCGTCAGGGGTGCCGCCGGCAGTCAGGATGCGGTCGATGTTCCGCTTGAAGCGTTCCATCTGTCCGTTTATCTTGTCTCCTTCAGCCTGCCATGCAAGGTCTATCTGGCGGTCTGCCACGTTCAGTGTCTCAATTTCCGCACGCTTTACCAGTGCGGAATCTATTGCTTCCGCATCGTCCACCTGTCCGTATAGGTTGGCTCCCGCAAGGGTACGGAAAGACAGTTTGTTTTTTGTCGCCGCCGTCTTCTTGTAGCTATTGTGCAGCGCCCAGTAATACAATTCAGGAGTGAGCGCACCCGTACCGGTTTCCATTACTGTAATCTGATTCTGCTTGGGTGAATCATGGTTGTAGGTCGCATACTGTGCTTGAGCCGTTGTAGCCTGAACGGCTATTACGGCAAGCAGGATAAATGTCCTTGATGTCTTCATATCTTTATTGTTTTTATCGTTAATAATCCAGACGACTGGCACCGCGCCAGCGGCCGAAGGCACCGTCTATGATTTCCTGTTTGGTTCTTTCTCTGTATATCTTTGCTTTCCAGTAGCCTATTCTTACCTGTATGTATCTCCAGGTCTCTATGTAGGCCTGGTTCAGATGACGCTCGATGTCATCCAGCGATCGGTTCACCGATTCCAGTACCATCAGCAGGTCGGCGGTCGAGCAGGCGGCGGCACCCGTTGCATAAAGCACAAGGTCACTAACCGACTTGTATAGCTGTTCCCCGTCATGGGCGATATCCCGTATGGCTCTTTCATTAATGGTGATTATCAGCAGGTCCGACGGATCTGCACGCCCATGCTGCAGTATCTTTTCGTTATAGGCCCCCAGCATGTCCTTGTAGTCACTTATGCGGTTGCTCACCGTGGTATAGGTGTTCTTTACGTTCAGCACCGTCCGCAGCGATTGGTACATCACGTCGATTATGTCAAAAGCTCTGGTATAACGGTCCAGATCAATATTCACTTCCTTGTATTTGCCTACCTCGTCCCGGCTGTATTCATGCAGCAGCTTGTTGCTGTATTCCAGTGTACTGCGTGCCAGCAGCAGGCTGCGCTGTTTCTTGTGGTCGTTGATGTAGGCTTCTACCGATACAATGTCAAAAGTCCATTGGGCTTTTGCTGCTTCCGGCAGAAGGATAATCAGCAACAGGCCGATAATCAGATAATGTTTCATGGCTCTACCTCCTTTCTGCTTGTTCTTTCCGGAAGGTTTCTGGCATTCTCCACCCACCGTTCATGGCATTCTTCCACCAGTGTTCGGCGGCGTCCTTCGTCCCAGTCCAGTGTAGGGGCGATGTCCTTCAGTACGTCAATGATATTCCGTTTGTAGTGCATCATCTTTTCCAGTGATACAAGGTCTGCGTATATTTTCGTGATGCGCGAATCCACTTCTCTGGCTATCTCCAGACGGTCGCTTGACCAGAGCAGATGATAGACCTCTCCGGTGGGTGTCTCTTCCAGCGGAGGGGTTTTCATGTATTCCGTCGTAATCTTGCACGACGGGTACTGGCGGGCAATTTCCGCTATACGGTCATTTACTTGCTTTGTCTTCTCTGTATCGGACATGCCCGGGTCCAGCGTGATTACTTCGGCTACATGGGTATCCGTGTAGTCCGAGGTCAGCTCCCAGCTTATCTGTACGATAGCACGGTGTATCTTGATGCCGAGAAAATATTTCGGTTTTCTGGCTATGGATACCGTTGCCCGAAAAGTGATTACCCCGTTAATGTTGGGTATGGTGGCCTTACGGACAAATGTGTAGCCGTTCCATGAGCCGTTGTCCTCCCAGCGGAGTCCGTAGGTGGTCTTGCAGTCCTGCATGATGGCAGGTATGCGGTAATAGTCGTCCGTAGCCACCGAATTGTCCGCTGCGGCATCGGCTTTGGCCTGTTCGTATTCAGACAGTTTCCGCTCCCATTCGGAAAGCTCCGCCTTCAGCTTGTCTATCTGCGTCTTGTTCGCATTGTATTGCTGGCGGAGCACGGCAGCTTCTTCCACACTGGCTTCCGAGATTTTTTTCAGCAGCATGGCGTTCTCGTCCTCCAGTGCCTTTATCTGCGCTTCCAGCGATGCTTTCTTGTTTTGTGCTTCCTGAATCATGCCGTCCAGTTCCGACAGATCCAGTTCGTCATCCGTCACCGAGGTCTGCATGGCACATTCTTTAGTGTGTGCGTTGGGAGAGCTGCCGCACTTTCTGCATTTGTACTGGGTACTCCCTTGTCCGAGAGTCACACCGTCCGAACAGGTTACGCTAACGGTCACGCTTTCACATCCCTGAAGCTTCACTTCATCCGTGGCCTGATAGTAGTTCCTACCGTCCGATGCTATATAATAGGTGTAGCCGTCCTCGTTCTCATTGAACTCCGACAGCCGTGCGTTCAGCTGCGCCTTGAAGGTATTCAGGTCCATCGAGTAGGAATCGAATACCTCTTCATATACGATTTCCTCATGGTTCCAGCTTTTCTTTACATGAATCTCGTATGCATAGGCCTTCTTAGTCTGTTTGCCGCCCCGGCTGATGATGTAGCTCTTCATCCAGTAGTTTATACTGTAGTTGTTTCCGTCATTTTGTCTGTTAAGCTGTTCCACACGGTTTCTCGACCATCCCGCATAGCGTTCTGAGTTGGCCAGCGCCTGCTCTCTCTGTGATGCGTTCGGATAGAATCCGGCATCCGTGGTGGCAAAGCGTGTCCATTCGCCGCCGTTGAGGATACTGTTGTCGTCTGTGGGAGGATAGTAGTCACACAGTGCGATGCTTCCCTGGTCGCGGCGGGCTATGTACCACCGCTGGGTATAGTAGGTGCCGGCTGTTTCATCCAGATAGTCTGTTATCCATTGGGTGAGGTTATAGTTGCTGATGTCAAAGAGGCCTGCCACGTTGTCTGGACCGCCTACCATGTCTATCAGCAGTCCGCCTGCGTCCTGCTCGGCGCGTTCCATCAGTCCGCTGTAATGGTCGTAAAGGTTGAATATTTCCTCCACCTTTCCGTTCATCAGGTTGTGAAACGCACTTTTCTGCAGCAGGGCTTCCCCCAGATTGGCCGTACCGGCGGTGGCAAGTCCCACTCCCAGATTGTACAGGTTGTCTATGTCCTGACGCAGATTTTCTTTGGTAAAGTTACCCGGGACACTGGCCAGATCGTCCAGCATACGCTGCCAGTCAATGTTTCCAATTTCTGACAGTCTCAGAAGCGGGGCTATTTCCTCGCTGATTTTCAGAAAGGTGATATCGGAGAAGGTCAGCGAACTGTTGGTTACGATGCTTTCAAACTGCATACACAGGTTTTTCGTGTCGTCGCAGACCTTCATCAGATAGCTCCCCCAGTAGATGGCCGTTTGCGGCGAATGGAGCATCTGTTTGGCCACAACCACAATTTTGGGCATGATTTTTTCCGCTACCATGCGGTAAATGCGTCGGTAATAGTAATTTTCCGTACTGCTGCACCAGATTCCCAAGTCTGTAAAAGCCTTGTGCTGAAGAAATTTCGATGCGAATATTCCTGCTGCGGCCACTTCCGCGGCGTTGTAGTGCTTCAGAATATTGTCCACCTGTTCATCGTAATAGCCCTCCGCTACGGCTTCCGTACCGAATGCGGCCGCCATGGCCGCCACGGTACGTGCGTCGTAGTTCACGCTGTAATACTGGGCATGTACGGGTCGGGTGACAGCCAGCAGTAGTATTGTTATGATGAGTGACAGATGTTTCATTATGGTTGCTTTTGCTATAGGTTACTCCAACAAATGGTATTATACACGTCTATTTCCCCTTGGCTCATGCCGGGATGCAGACCTTTTCGGCAAGCATGTCCTTTATGGGCTGTAGGTTCTTTCCTTTGATAAAGGGAATACTTGAAAGCTATTCTTCGGTTTTCCTGCACAATTCTCTATGGTTACAATATCCGCCTGCATCAGTGCCTTGCGGATAACCATATACGGACGTACCTATTGTGATGTGCATGATTGAGATATGCGTCTTTACATTCATTCCATCGTCTGCTTGTTTTTTGATGGCTTCAGATTCAATACTTTCCCGGCTTCATTCACTTTCTTTGCAAAGGGAAGTGATTTGCTGATTCCGCTGGCATCCCAATCACGACAGTAGGCTTCGATGGCTTCCTGATGAGAGCATCCCAGCTCTTTCTTGTATAGTTTCAAGGCTTCCTTTTCAGCACGTTCCGTCGTATAGGTCATATAGCATTCATGCGGTTCCTCCACACCATACACACCGCTTGTACTTCCTCTTCTGATAAATACCTCCCTGAAGAAACTTCGTCCCTCCTTGTTTTCAAGGCGGTTTACAGTGAATATCTTTTTGCAATCTACATCGGTAAGTCCGAGGATTGCCTTGATTTCATCAAAGCGTTCTCGGAATTTGCTTTGATCAAGCAGCATGACCACATCTGAATTGTTTATGATGGCTTCTTTTACTATCGGACTGCCGATAATATCCTGTATTTCCTGGGTTACAACTCCTACCGAAGCCCAGAATTTACGGGCCGTCTTGTACATAAATTTGATATACTCGGCCATCAGCGGGCTGGCGATGGCTTTCCATGCTTCCTCGATTACAAGCACCTTACGGTTCTTCTTGATACGCATCTTCTGTAGGAATACATCCATGATAATGAGCGTAACAAGAGGGAACAGGAGGGGATCATCTTTTATACTGTCGATTTCGAAAACAATGAATGTTTCATCGAACAGGCTGCTGTCCATGTTCTCGTTTAATGTCTTCTCATGGTTGCCGCCTCGATAGAAGTCTTTCATCATATACCGGTAGGTGGAAAGGTCAATCCCTGAAATTCTGTTTTCACTGCAAATGTCCGGGATACGCTGTACAGAGAACTCGTAAAAGGAATTGAAGGAAAGTTCCTTCACCTTCAGTTCTTTGCGTCGCCTTTCCATCTCGTTTATCATTCTGTCTATACGTGCATCCCGCTCTCTTTCGCTTTCATCCCGCCTGTCGTTGTGATTTCGCTCATCTATCTGAAGGCTCTTTTGTAAATCCTCACGTTGCGTGATGGAAAATCCTTCAAAGCCATTGAAGTACGTGTCGTAGTATTCCGTGATTACCTGTTCTATCAGACGGTCTTCCGTCTTTGTCACCGTACCCTGCGAACCTTTCCAGATAAGCAGAACGAGATTTTTCAGAAAGCCGGTCTTTTCCACGTTCAGTTCGGCACGGTTGATGCGGAACGGATTCATGGTTATCGGCTTTTCTTCCGTATAGCTGATGTATTTTCCGTTCAGATATTCACAAAGTCCTTCATAGGAATTACCGGTATCTACCATCACGACATCCGTACCTTGCTCGTATAGCTGGCGTACTACCGAGTTCATGTGGAAGCTTTTACCGCTTCCGGACGGGCCGAGACAGAAAAAGTTCGAGTTGTCTGTCAGTTTGTATTTTCCCTCTTTTCCTGTTATGTCGATCGCCACAGGTACACCCTGACGGTCAGTATAGTATATCTTCAGCGGGGTTTCCTCACTGTGCTGGATACGCTCTTTGTACATCAGGCACATGGCCGCGTCACTAAGCGTCAGAAAACGGTCATAGTCTTCGCTCATGCTGTAGCAGTTACCGGGGAAGGAGCTGACAAACAGTTCCAATTGGTTATAGGCCCGTTTGCTGATATGGATGCCCAGGCGTGAGAAAGTATTCTCCAGATGGTTGGTGCATTTCTGCAAATCAGTATCAGCCGGGACGGACACAATCAGGTTATAATGAGTGTAAACCAGTTGCTTGCTCTCTCGGGCGATTACTTCCTGTACTCGTTTTATGTCTTCTACAGCCATCTGGTTTCCCGGGTTGGGAATGCTTGCATGACGGTTCTTCTTCTTGTCAAGCAAGGCCAGTTCGCGTTTCTGGTTAGGCAGGAAGATTATCTGGTTATACACCACAGTTTCTGCATTTGGTATGCTGTCTATAGCCGAAAGCAGATCAACAGGCATTTCACTGTTGTTCACTTCAATATTTGAGTATGGACGTATAAGTGATGGCAGGCTTACGCAGTCCACATCTACCAGACTGTACACCTTGCAGCGTTTGTCACCCATTGACAGATTTTCATCGCTCGCTTTGAAGTTGGTCATCGAGACTGTCTTGTTTTTGAAATCCATGGCAAAGAAGCGGTCCACATACCTGCTCGCCTCTGTCTCGTTCAGGAATACAGCCTGCACACCTGCATCGTGCAGCAGGTCATGTACCTTGCGGATTTTTACTAGGAAGTCGCGCCACTTCTTGTTGTCGAATGAAAAAAGGCGGCTTTTCTTGGATTCCTGCGTAATTGTCAGATAGCATACACTGTCCGTGTAGTGTCGTCCGTTGAAGTACCTGAAATAGGCTGCCGACAGGAATTCATGTTGATCTCCGCTTCCGTCTTCAAATTGTTTGCGGATAAATATGTCTTGCTTGTGAATGGCATATCCTTCGCCTAAAGTTTGTGCAATGGCAGAAAACAGATGTGTAAATTCATAATAACTGTCTGTATTGGCCGAGTACTTCTGCACCGGATTCTCTATTTTCAGGATGGCGGAATATTCTCCGGTTTTGGTATAGATGATACCTATGCCATCTGTATTCTCTACAGAGAAATAGATGTCTCGGAAAATGTGCTTGCGTTTTCCGCCGGTACCGAAAGCATGGACAGAAATAGCCATTCCGATACATAAGGCGATGAAGATTAGAAGAATATATATTGTCATTTCGGTATTATTTCAATCAAATAAGGGCAGATTCACCTTCAGTGAAGGCGAACCTACCCGCATTCAAAATTTAACATTCAACTTGCCCACACATGTCTCATGATAGTTTATTTTTATTCAATCACATTTTCTTGGAACTTGCATAGACGAACACTCCCTTGTCGATTCGTTTGGAGTGCAGTCCCTGTCTTTGTTTCACGATGATCAGTGAGATGCCTGCCGACAGGATGGCCGTCAGGGCTATCAGTCCGGCAACAAAACCGAGCAGGCAGTAGGCGGCGATGAAGCCTACAATGGCTCCACCTGCCGTACCTGCAGCCCAGTAGATGTATCGCCCCTGAATCCCCATGAGTTCAAGCGGACGTTGCAATCCCTTGAACACCGGATAGTCAGGATAACGGGTCTCTTTGCTTTTCATCTTCTTTACACTGTTTTAGGCTGTGATTCCAAAGAACAACGGGAGTGCCTGAGCTGCCGCAATCAGGAAGATGCAGGCGCCTACTACCATCATAATCTTCTTCTTCACGTCCTGTTCCTCGTTGTTCATGGCGATATAGACGCTGATAGCACCCACAATGGCAACTACACCGGCAATGGCGTAGCACAGTTTAACCATGATTGGCACATACTTCGCAATTTCTTCCGCCACGGTGGACAGAGCATTTGTTCCTGCCGTGTAATCACCGGCCGTATTCTGTGCCATGAGCGAAGTTGCTCCGCACAGCAGCATAATCAAAAGCATCTGCACTTTCATGGATGCGGATGCTGTCATCCTTTTGAAAAACCCCTTTACTTGCTTAATCATTCTTTTTTACTTTTTTGTGTTATACTTGTGTTTGTTTTGGTCTCATTTCTTCCATTCCGTTCCTTTATATGCGGTATCCGAAAAAGGCCGGAAAAACGATTGATGCTCCGATGATAAACAGGCAGGCGCCTACCAGAGTGGTTATTGATTTCGTGATACCGTCTTCACCTGTGTTCATTTTGATATAAATCTGGAGCGCGAACACGACAGCAAAGACTGAGGCGAATGCGTAGCAGATGTACAGGACATACAGCATCATTGTCACCACATAGTCGTGCATTGTCGCTAGTGAATCGGCGCCCCAACTGTAGTTTACGCTTCCGCATTTGGCGAATGCATAATAGGGCATCAGACATAAAATACATAGTAGTTTTCTCGTTAGTTGCATTGTATTGTTTTACAGTTTGTCTCTGATTGGTTTCCAGGCTAAGGCCGGACGGTTGTCTATGTGTCCTCCCGATACCATTGCTTTGTACATTTCTTCTGTCGTAAATGCATCCGACAGATAAGGTTCGGTTTCTTCCATCCGTTCTTCGGCTTTTGCTTTCAGCCGTTGCAATTTCTCTTCCGGCGTTTCTGTTGGGGGAGCGGTTTCCGGTTCTTGCTGTTCTTCAGTAGCTGTACTGCCTTCTGTTTCATATTGCTCGCCACCTACGTTGAAACCGGTATCACTTTCTGTGACTGCGACGCTTTCCTCCTCGGACGGATCCAAGTCGAATACCTCTTCCTCTGTCTTTTCTTCCCTTTTTTTGCCATAAAGTTCCTGTGCGATGATTACGGCGTAGTAGATGATATATGCCACCGTTAGGACAATGGCGAAAATTAAGTATGATTCCATATTTTATTATGATATGATTATATGGTTTTAATATGATGATGCAAAGAAATATTTAAGATTCAATATTCTGAAATGTTTGAATATTAAATATATATCATCTTAATAAGATTTATCCAAAAACAAAAAATCATATTCAAAAATCATATTATAATATTGGATTGTATGAAGTAAAGTTTGATTTTACGGCAATAAATAATGGTATTCGTATTTCGATGTAACAATTCAAGAAGCTGATATCTGTATATATTACTTTTGAGATAATAATATTTATTAATGAGTTGGATTAAAATATTCGTTACTTTTGTAGATGGTGTAGTGAAACTGATATTTAGAATCACTCCTTGAATGTTTAATTTTAAGTGTAATTGTATATGGGAATAGTTAAAGACATGCAGGCAGACTACGAAAGCGGTCTTATGCATACTTTTGATGAAGATAGGAAAGTTTGTGCAGAACATTTTAGTGATCCATATTTGAAGGAGTATATTCGTAAGAACGGGTATAAAGGAAAATGTTCATATTGTGGCAAAACAAATACTTTAGTATTGGATATGAAAGGTTTTATGCAATATATTGAAGGACGATTGTCACAAAGATTATGTTCTTTGGATGATGCAAATTTGCCACTGGCTAGTTCATTCTACGATAATGACGAGGAAGAAATACCCGGTTTTTGCCGTGCCGGATCTTATATCCTGCCTGAGAAAGTAGAGAAGTATGATGATGTACAAGATTTGATGGATAGCTATGGCCTTTGTACACAAAATAAGGATCTTAATGAGGATATTGCTTCTTGTTTCAACGATAGCGAATGGACACAAACGGATGCTTTTGCAGAAGACCTTGATGAAGAATTGTCTTATGCATGGGATTATTTCTCCAAAATGGTTAAATACAAAAAGCGTTACACTTTTTTTCAGGATCCGCATTTCATAAGACAAGAGGAATGGAAAGATGATGTATTGACAGAGCTAAACCAACTTTGCGGAAATATTCTTATATCCAGACTTAATAAGGGAACCCTCATATTCAGAGGACGTCCCAATGATACAGGTGTTCCACGTACTTCATTTAAGGATTTGACAGCACCTCCAACTGAGGCTGCCAAGGAAAATAGAATGAGCGCTGCAGGAATTTCTATGTTTTATGGCGCATTGGATAAGGAGACTCCGGTAAAGGAAATCAGAAATTATGCTCCAGATGCCGTGATAGATTTGGGTGAGTTTGAATTGAAAAGAGAACTTGTGGTTATCGACTTGTTCAAGATACCTGAACACCTGTCATTTTGGATGCCCAAATATTTCAGAGAATATAAGTTCCTAAAGAAGTTTCATTCGGAAATAACACAACCTGTAGGTAAGAATCCGGGAATTGATTATGTGCCCACTCAAATTTTTACTGAATACATAAGGTTTATGAATAATTACCACATTGATGGTATTATATATCGAAGCTCGATGACTGGTGAAAAGAATATTGTACTTTTTTATGACAATGAGACTTCGGCAGATGTGTTGCAGTTGAACAATGTAGTTATAGTCTGAGTCTGATATATAGATAAAGAGACCGTCACTTGTTGATAGTATCGGCGAAACGGTACCATCATAGCGCATGAATCGGTACCTCTATAGC
>OCAD01000320.1_pt1 | contig 36584 bp, 36 predicted proteins | sample 1538261 | NCBI WGS metagenome assembly OCAD01 (sample SAMEA2580261, study PRJEB22360) | human gut metagenome | biome: human gut; feature: human-associated habitat; material: faeces | place: Denmark | collected 2008/2010
ATGAAGGAGACCGAGAAGATCGAGATCATGCACTTCGACCAGGAGGGCTACCTCGAGGACGGCAGGAACGTCTACGAGGCCGGCAAGAAGATGACCGCCCTGGCCGACCGCGTGCACGAGGAGGGCTACGACGCCGTCTTCCTGATGGGCGTCGGCGGCACCTGGGACGAGTTCATGCAGCTCGAGTACCTCATGAATAAGTTCGGCGACCGCGACCTCGAGGTCTACCTGATCCACGCCGCCGAGTGGAACGTCATGGGCCACAAGCGCATGACCGAGCGCTCCGTCGTGCTGACCGCCTCCGAGTCCGGCACCACCCCCGAGGTGCTCGAGGCCATCGGCAAGATGAAGGAGATGGGCGTGCGCGTCTTCGCCATGACCAACCCCGAGGGCAAGATCGGCCGCGCCGTGGGCGCCGAGAACTGCGTCATGATGGCCTCCGACCACGGCGCCGGCGGCTGCGAGAAGGGCTACTACCTCGCCGACTGCTTCGGCCTGCGCCTGCTCAACCGCCGCGGCTGCTTCCCCAAGTTCGACCTGTTCATCGAGCAGACGAGGGACGTCTGGAAGGACATGCTCGACATCCGCAAGCGCTTCGAGCCGCGCGCCGAGGAGCTCGCCAGGAAGTACGCGCTGGCCGACTACACCATGTTCATCGGCTCGGGCGCGCTGTGGGGCGAGACCATCCTGTACTCCATGTGCCTGCTCGAGGAGATGCAGTGGAAGCGCATCCGCCACATCACCTCGCACGACTTCTTCCACGGCACGCTCGAGCTGCTCGAGCCCGGCGTCCCGGTGTTCCTGTTCATGGGCGAGGACGAGTGCCGCGCCCTCGACGAGCGCGTCCGCGCCTTCCTCACCAGCGGCGTGACCGGCGACGAGGACTACGTCATCATCGACACCGCCGAGTACGCGATCCCGGGCCTGGACGACGACTTCCGCGTCATCGTGTCCCCGTGGATCCTCTCCGTGCTGACCACCGACCGCCTCGCCCGCAACTACGAGCTGGTCACCAAGCACAACCTCAAGTACCGTCGTTACTACCACCAGTTCGACTACTAATTTCATTTGGGGGAAACCGCAATGAGGCAATACATCTTTGCCAGCCACGCGCATTTTGCGACCGGCATCAAAGAGAGCACTGAGCTGCTCTCGGGCGTGCGCGATAACGTCCACGACCTGTCGATGTTTGTCGACGGCCGCACCGACGTCGCCGAGGAAGCCGCCAAGCTCCTGGCGACCTTCGACCCCGCCGACGACGTAATCGTGTGCACCGACCTGTTTGGCGGCAGCGTCAACAACGAGTTCACCAAGATCGTCCAGACGCGCCCCAACACCTACCTGGTTGCCAACATGAACCTGCCGCTGCTGATCCAGCTGCTCTTCTCGGACCAGGAGGCTCCCGCCGATCAGGTTATCCGCGAGATTCTCGCGGCTGACGACACGCGCGTCAAGTTTGTCAACGACCTGCTGACCGATGCGGATGACGAGGAAGAGTTCTAGTCACCGCCTGCTATTAATGGGGCCGGGTTTCCGGCATGAGACCTTTGGGGGTCAATCATGATTCAACTGCTTCGCGTCGACCATCGTCTGCTTCATGGCCAGGTGGCCGTCTCTTGGGTCCAGGGCTTGGGCTCCGACTGCATCTTCTGCGTTGGCGACAAGGTTGCCAACGATCCCGTCTGGAAGACCACGCTCAAGATGGGAAAGCCGGCCAATGTCAAGCTCGTCATCAAGGACATGGAGCACGCCATCGAGGCCATCAACTCCGGTGTTACCGATAAGTACAAGATGATCATCTGCGTCGCCAGCATCGCCGAGGCCAAGCAGCTTGTCGACGGCTGCCCGCAGATCACCTCCATCAACCTGGGCAACACCAAGTCCAAGGACGAGCAGCGTCCCGATGCCCGTAAGATTTCCCGCCAGATCTTTGTGACTGCTGCCGAGGAAGAGGACATTCGCGAGCTCGTCGGCCGCGGTGTCGAGGTCGAGATTCGCGCTCTGGCCGACGACCCCAAGGTCGATGCCCTAAGCGCCCTCTAATTGGGAACCACGGGGCGGCACGTACGGCGCCGCCCCTATCCGTGGGCGTACCGGATAAACGCTTTACCCGTTACCCCCATCTACCGTTCACCGAGAGTACGCGCCCGTTGAGCGATTGGTATTAAATAGTTTTTGCATGACTATATAATTGGTATCAAATCATTTGCACCGGTTTAGGTGTTAACAGCACACCGGTACAAGCTGGATCTGTCTGGGCGATTGTCGGCATGGAAAAGGGCGCGCTGACAAGTCGGGAATCGCCGCGCGGATCCAAGAGGGATCAAAGGGAGGAACAATGCTTGTTCAAGCGATCCTCATCGGACTTATCGCTGCCTTCGGTAAGCTCGATTATCAGCTCGGTACGCTCTATGCGTTCCGCCCGATCGTTCTGTGCCCGCTCGTCGGCATAGTCCTCGGGGACCTGCAGTCCGGCCTCGCCATCGGTGCGAGCCTCGAGCTGCTCTTCATGGGTTCTATCTCCATCGGCGCTTACGTGCCGCCCGATGAGACGATTGGCGGCGTGCTCGCCTGCGCCTTCGCTATTCAGCTGGGTCAGAGCACCGAGGCCGCTATCGCGCTCGCGATGCCCATCGCCACTCTGTGCCTGGCCATCAAGAACGTCGTCAACGCCGGTATGCCCCTTCTGGTCGACCGTGCCGATGTCTTTGCCAGCAAGGGTAACCTCAAGGGTATCTACGCTATGCACTGGATTATCGGTCTCGTGATTGTCGTCCTGGCCTTTATCCTGTGCTCGGTCTCCTTCTATCTGGGTGCCGACGCTGTTCAGGGCCTGCTCGACTTCATCCCGACGTTCGTCCTCGATGGCTTTGGCGTTGCCGCCAACATCCTGCCGGCCATGGGCTTCGCCATGCTCGGCCGCCTGGTGCTCACCAAGCAGCTCGTGCCCTTCTACTTCCTGGGCTTCCTGCTGTGCTCCTACGCCAACGTGCCCGTCCTGGGCGTCGCCCTGATCGCCATCATCATCGGCATCGACAAGTTCGACCTGCTCGGCCTGGGCGGAGCCCAGCCCCAGCTCTCCGCGGAAGGGGATGAGGACGATGACTTCTAGTCCCGAGAACAAGATCACGCGCTCCGACCTCATCAAGAGCGCCGTCAACACCGGCGCCCTGGGCATGGAGTTCTCCTGGACCTACTACAAGCAGATGAACATTGCCTTCTGCCTGATGGTCGCCAACATGCTCAAGAAGATCTATGCCGGCCGTCCCGATGATTACGCCGAGGCCTTGCACCGTCACAGCGCATTCTTCAACATCACCCCGCAGCTCGCTCCCTTCGTGGGTGGCATCGCGATGGCCATGGAAGAAAAGGTCGCTCGTGGCGAGGTTGAGCCCGAGAGCGTCAACGACATCAAGGCCGCCCTCATGGGTCCGCTTTCCGGCCTGGGTGACTCCTTCTTCCTGTCCACCCTGCGCGTCGTCGCCGCTGCCGTGGGCATCAGCCTGTGCCAGGCCGGCAACGTCTTTGGCCCCATCGCCTTCCTGCTCGTCTACAACATCCCGGCGTTCCTGATTCGTATCTTTGGCGCTATCAAGGGTTATGAGCTGGGCATTGGCTTCCTCGACAAGGCTCAGAAGACCGGCCTGATGCAAAAGATCATGGCCTGCGTCGGCATTGTCGGCGTTATGGTTGTTGGCGCCATGAGCAAGGACATGTTCTGGGCTTCGCTGCCCATCGCCATCGGTCAGGGCGACTCCGCCCAGACTCTCCAGGACATCCTGGACGGCATCATGCCCGGTATGCTCGGTATGGCCGCCTTCTGGCTCTACTACTGGCTGCTCTCCAAGAAGATCAACCCGATGGTCCTGATCCTCTGCACCATGGTCGTGGGCATCATCGGCGCTTACTTTGGCGTGCTTGCCTAATATGTTCGAATCGCGCTTCAATCGCGTCTAACGGTTGCGTCGATCTTTGGGGGCTTGTCGCATCTGCGGCGGCCCCCTGTTTTTTAAAAGCCTGTACGAAAGGGGAGGGCTATGGCCGTACCCGAGCTTTCGCTCATGAACATCAACCATCGTTACTACAGCATCGAGACGTTCTTTAAGGCTGCAGGTGAGGCCGGTTATCGCAATATCGAGCTGTGGACCGGCTCGATGCACCTGTATGTGGATTGCCACGAGCACGATTCGGTGGACAAGATTCGCGACCTTGCCGCCCAGTACGGCATCAAGATCGTGTGCGTTTGCCCCGAGCAGAATAACCCCAAGCCGTGGAACGTCGCGGTGCGCGGTGAGGCGGGCCAAAAACGTATCCTCTCGTACTTTAAGAATGTGATCGACGTTGCCGTCGAATTGGGCGCGCCGCAGATTCTGGTGACGAGCGGCTGGGCCTATCTGGACGAGCCGGCTGAGGACGCTTGGGTCCGCAGCGTTGCCATGCTGCGTTCGGTGTGCGACTATGCCGATACGCGCGGCATTCGCGTTGCGCTCGAGGCGCTACAGCCCTCGGAATCCGTGCTGGTCAATACCGCACAGGACGTGGCGCGCATTCTCGAGGCGGTCGACCGCCCCAACCTGAAGGCATGTATCGACTTTGGCGCCATGGAAGTTGCCGGCGACACGATCGACGGCTACTTTGAGGTCCTGGGCGACAAGATCGTTCACACCCACTTTGTAGATGTTGGCGGCGGCACGACGCATCTCGCCTGGGGCGACGGCGAGCGCGATATGCGTGCCGACCTCGAGGCACTCATACGCCACGGCTATACGGGCTATGTCTCGGCCGAGACGTGTGATGGCCGCTACTATCAGGATCCGTCCAAGGCGACGACTCAGGTTATCGAGATGTATCGTCGTGTGACAGCGGAGATGGAAGCCGAATAACTAAACTGCGCGGTTGCGTCGGAAACGCTTGGGCGGGTCTGGCGCAACGCGTTTTTAGCCTGTGAGTTGTGGAGCGCCCGTTGGCAGCGGAGATCGAAATAGACAACTAATGGCGTTGTAATACCACTCGGGCAAGGAAACCGACCGTTCGTCGTAAATCTTCGTGAGTTTGGATTGGTATTAAATAACAAGCAATCGTATGGCTATAATTGGTATCAGCAAGAAGCGCGATGTATAGAATCGTGCACATGTGATGGGAGGACACACATGAAGGAGACCGAGAAGATCGAGATCATGCACTTCGACCAGGAGGGCTACCTCGAGGACGGCAGGAACGTCTACGAGGCCGGCAAGAAGATGACCGCCCTGGCCGACCGCGTGCACGAGGAGGGCTACGACGCCGTCTTCCTGATGGGCGTCGGCGGCACCTGGGACGAGTTCATGCAGCTCGAGTACCTCATGAATAAGTTCGGCGACCGCGACCTCGAGGTCTACCTGATCCACGCCGCCGAGTGGAACGTCATGGGCCACAAGCGCATGACCGAGCGCTCCGTCGTGCTGACCGCCTCCGAGTCCGGCACCACCCCCGAGGTGCTCGAGGCCATCGGCAAGATGAAGGAGATGGGCGTGCGCGTCTTCGCCATGACCAACCCCGAGGGCAAGATCGGCCGCGCCGTGGGCGCCGAGAACTGCGTCATGATGGCCTCCGACCACGGCGCCGGCGGCTGCGAGAAGGGCTACTACCTCGCCGACTGCTTCGGCCTGCGCCTGCTCAACCGCCGCGGCTGCTTCCCCAAGTTCGACCTGTTCATCGAGCAGACGAGGGACGTCTGGAAGGACATGCTCGACATCCGCAAGCGCTTCGAGCCGCGCGCCGAGGAGCTCGCCAGGAAGTACGCGCTGGCCGACTACACCATGTTCATCGGCTCGGGCGCGCTGTGGGGCGAGACCATCCTGTACTCCATGTGCCTGCTCGAGGAGATGCAGTGGAAGCGCATCCGCCACATCACCTCGCACGACTTCTTCCACGGCACGCTCGAGCTGCTCGAGCCCGGCGTCCCGGTGTTCCTGTTCATGGGCGAGGACGAGTGCCGCGCCCTCGACGAGCGCGTCCGCGCCTTCCTCACCAGCGGCGTGACCGGCGACGAGGACTACGTCATCATCGACACCGCCGAGTACGCGATCCCGGGCCTGGACGACGACTTCCGCGTCATCGTGTCCCCGTGGATCCTCTCCGTGCTGACCACCGACCGCCTCGCCCGCAACTACGAGCTGGTCACCAAGCACAACCTCAAGTACCGCCGCTACTACCACCAGTTCGACTACTAAGGGCTGATCGCGGGCCCGATATCTTGGCTGGTTGATATTTCGGCCCTACACAAGGGCGCCCGCATTCGCGCGGGCGCCCTTTTTGCGTTGTGACAAGAGACTACTGCTAATCGCTCGCCCTATGTTTCCAAATGAATACGCTGTGAGCCGTGGGAGACGATTCTCCCCGCAAGTACTCTAGTATGCTAAAGTACCTAGAAGACCGGCGGAGCTATGCCGGTCTTCTGTTCTATATGAAACGCAGCATGAGGAGGCTCACCAGATGACGGCCACACCGTGGGGATTCCGGGACATATTGCCCGAGGAGGCTCAGGCGCGCGAGGAGATCGCGCTGACGGTGAAGGGCTGCTTTAGGGAGCATCATTACCTTCCGGTCGAGACGCCGCTGCTCGAGGACAAGGGCTCGCTCGAGGAGGGCGGCCGCATTGCGGACACGCCGTTTAAGCTCTTTGACGACGACGGACGCCTGCTGGTGGTCCGTCCCGACAACACGCTGCCGATCGTGCGCCTGGTTTCGACCCGCATGCGCGCGGCCGACCTGCCCCTGCGCCTGCGCTACGAGGCGCCGGTGGTTCGCGAGTGTCAGCGCAATGCCGGCGGCTCGCGTCAGTTTACGCAGCTGGGCTTTGAGCTTATCGGCGCGGGCGATACCGCGGGCGATGTCGAGATTGTTTCGCTGGTGGCGGAGGCCGTGCGCGAGCTGACACTTCCCGATGCGCGCATCATCGCAGGCAGCGTGCGTCCTTTTAAGGAATTGCTCGCGGTATGCGAGGATCGTGAGCTGGCGGCCGAGGCCCTGCGCTGCGTGCACGCCAACGACTTTGTGGGCCTCGATGCCCGCGTGGCGGCAAGCGCCGAGTCCGATGCCGTCAAGGCCGCCATTAGCGAGCTGCCGCGCTTGCACGGCGGTGCCGAGGTGCTCGACCGCGTGGACGCGCTGCTGGAGGCTGCCGGTATCGCCGCGCCGCTGACGCGTGAACTGCGTGCCCTGGTCGAGGGCCTGGCTCCCGAGGACGCTCAGGTGCTGTCGTTCGACTTTTCTATCATGAACTCTTTCGATTACTATACGGGCCTGGTCTTTAAGGCCTATGCCGGCGGCTTACCCGATCCGGTCGGCTCGGGCGGACGCTATGACTCCATCTTTACCGGTGCATTTGGCGATGGCATCGAGGTGCCGGCGGCGGGCTTCGCCTTTTCGCTCGAGCGCCTGGAGGCCGCGCGCACCTCGGTCGAGGACGCCGCTTCCGATGGCGATCACGCCGCGGGCCGTGGTGCCGAGGGTCCGCTGCGCATCGCCGTGCCCAAGGGCTCGCTTAAGGCCGATACGCTCGACGTGCTCGAGGCCGCGGGCCTGGACGTCTCTGAGCTGCGTGATCCCGGCCGTCACCTGATTGTGCGCGGTCGCGACACGCGTGCTGGCGAGGGCACGGTTGGCGATATCGAGTTTGTCATCGTGCGCCCCAGCGATGCGCCTGCCTTTGTGGGCTGCGGCGGTGCCGACTGTGGCATCTGCGGCTGGGACTCGCTCATCGAGGCCGACCTCAACTTGCTGCAGCTGGTCGACCTGGGCTATGGCCTGTGCGCCTTTATCGAGGCGGAGCCCGCATGGCGCGCCGGGCAGGCCGAGCGAAACTATGCCCGCCGCGGTTCGCTTCGCGTGGCAACCAAGTACCCGCGCATCGCGAGTGCCTGGTATGCCGAGCGCGGCGTGAACGCCGATATCGTCTCGCTGCACGGCAACATCGAGCTGGGCCCCATTGTCGGCATGGCCGATCGCATCGTGGACATTACCGCCACGGGTGCCACCCTGCGCGACAACGACCTGGTCATCACCGGCCGCATTATGGACTGCACGGCCCGCTTCTTTGTCAACCCGGGTGCCGCTCGCTTGGATCCGCGCGTGCGCAATCTGGCAGATCGCTTGGTGGCGGCCGTGAAGGACAAGCATTTTGAGCCCGTCGCGGGCTCGGCACAATAGCGCGAGCGCGCACGGGCGCCCCAACGTACGGGCTGCGGGCCAATTGGCGCCGCCGCCCGGCCTCTCGTTTTTCGAACACAATCTCGACCGATAGGGGATACCGATATGAAGACCATCAAACTTGCTCCCGGCGAGCGTCTCGTTACCAATCAGCTCAACCGCAAGGGCGTGCTACCGCAAAAAATTGTTGACGCCGCCCGCGATATCGTAGCCAACGTGCGTGCCAACGGCGATGCCGCGGTGCGCGATTACTGTCAGCGTTTTGACGGCGTTGAACTGCAGAGCTTCCGTCTGCCGCAAGAGCAGATCGATGCCGCGCTCGAAGGCCTCGACCCGGCTTTTGTCGCGGCGCTCGAAAAGGCTGCACGCCAGATTCGCGAGTTCCACCAGCGCGAGGTCGAGCAGAGCTGGTTTACCACGCGCCCGGACGGCACGATGCTCGGCATTAAGGTGACCCCGCTTGCTGCGGCCGGCATCTATGTGCCGGGCGGTCGTGCACAGTACCCTTCCACCGTGCTTATGAACGCCATTCCCGCCAAGGTCGCCGGCGTTGAGCGCGTGGTCATGGTGACCCCGCCGCAAAAGGACGGCCTGATCAGCCCCTACACGCTCGCGGCAGCCAAGCTCGGCGGCGTGGATGAGATCTATATGGTGGGCGGCGCTCAGGCCGTGGCCGCGCTGGCGTACGGTACCGAGACCATTCCGCGCGTCGATAAAATCACCGGTCCGGGCAACGCTTTTGTTGCCGCTGCCAAGCAGATTGTCTCGGGCGACGTGGGCATCGACATGGTCGCTGGCCCCTCCGAGGTCTGCGTGTTGGCCGATGCCACGGCCAAGCCCATGGTGGTCGCGGCCGACTTGATGGCGCAGGCCGAGCACGATCCGCTGGCTGCCTGCTATCTGGTGACCTGCGACGAGCAGTTTGCGCGCGAGGTCGAGGCGGGTATCGACATTCTGGTGGCGCAGTCCCCGCGCGCCGAGATCACGCGCACCTCGCTCGATAACGAGGGCACCATCGTGGTCGCCGCCGACATGGCTGCCGCCGTCGAGGCCGTGAACACCGTGGCGCCTGAGCACCTTGAGCTGCACTGCAAGGACGCGATGGGCCTGCTCGGCGGCATTCGCAACGCCGGTGCCATCTTTGTGGGTGCCTGGAGCTCCGAGCCGCTCGGCGATTACGTCGCCGGTCCCAACCACACGCTGCCGACCGGCGGCACGGCCATGTTCTCCAACCCGCTTTCGGTCGAAGAGTTCGTTAAGCGCTCGAGCGTCATTTGCTATACGCCCGAAGGTCTGCTCTCCGACGCTCCTGCTACGCAGCGTCTGGCCGAGGCCGAGGGTCTATGGGCGCACGCACTTTCGGCCGCACTGCGCCGTCGCGTGCTGGAGCAGGGCGAGGATGCCGTAAGTGCCGCGTCGCTGGCCGCGGCCGACCTGACCAAGGTTGCCTGGTCGGGCGATGCGACCGCGACGGTCTCCGAGGGCGTGGACCTGACGGCGGCTGCGGGCGCGGATGGCGCCCCGACCGGCAAGGAGGCCTAATATGGCCGAGCTGACGCCTCGCATGAAGGAGCTTGTCCAGCCCTACCTGGCCGGCATCGAGTCCTATGATCCCAACTTTACGCCCACGCGCATCAACCTTTCGGCCAACGAGAACACCCATCCCGTACCTGCCGGCGTGCGCGAGGCGGTTGATGCGGCGCTTGCCGCCACACCGCTCAACCGCTATCCCGATCCCATGTCGAACGACCTGCGCGACGAGCTCGCTGCCTGGCATGGCGTGGCACGTGAGAATACTTGCGTGGGAAACGGCGGCGATGAGCTGCTCTATAACTACCTGCTGGCGTTTGGCGGCGCAGAGAGGACTCTGCTCAACTGCCCGCCGTGCTTTAGCGAGTATGCGCTCTTTGCATCGCTCTGTCAGACCGAGGTGCGCGACGTGTGGCGCGACCCCGCGACCTTTGAGCTCGACCAGGCAGCTGTGCTCGCGGCGGCGCCGGAGTGCAACCTCGCCATCGTGACCTCGCCCAACAATCCCACGGGCGATGTGGCGCCGCTCGACTTTGTCGCGGCCCTGTGCGATGCGTGTCCCGGCATGGTGATGGTCGACGAGGCTTACGTTGAGTTTGCCGACGATTCGTTTGGCACGGCAACCACGGCGCAAGGCCTTATCGCCGAGCATCCCAACCTGGTGATTTTGCATACGCTGTCCAAGGCGTTTGGCGCCGCCGGCACGCGTCTGGGCTATGTGATCGCGGCGCCCGAGGTCATCGATGTGTTCGCGGCGATTCGCCAGATCTATTCGGTCAATGTGCTGAGCCAGGCCGCCGCGCTTGCCTGCGTGCGTGCCCGCGATGCGTACGCGCCCGTGGTGGCGCAGGTCGCATCCGAGCGCGAGCGCGAGCTGCGCGCCCTACGCGCAATGGCTGCCGAGGGCCTGCCCGTGGAGGCATGGCCGAGCGCGGCGAACTTTGTGCTCGTGCGTACGCCGCATGCCACGCGCGTGCGCGAGCGCCTACGCGACGAGTATTCGATTTTGGTGCGCGACTTTAGCTATGCGCCGGGGCTTGCGGACTGTCTGCGCATTACCGTGGGCACGCCGCAGGAAAACGATGAGGTACTGGCTGCGTTTGCCGTGCTGGTGAAGGAGGAGATCTAGATGGGCCGTTATGCCGAGGTGACCCGCAAGACGGGGGAGACCGACATTGTCGTCAAACTCGACCTGGATGGAACCGGTACGTGCGATATCTCGACCGGCGTGCCGTTTTTCGACCACATGCTCAACGCCTTTGGCCGCCATGGCCTGTTCGATTTGACGGTGCATGCGGTAGGCGATGTGGAAGTCGATGTGCACCATACCGTCGAGGACACGGGCATTGTGCTGGGCGAGGCGTTTTGCCGGGCGCTGGGCGACAAAGCGGGTATTACGCGCTTTGCCGATGCGGCGATCGCCATGGACGAGACGCTCGTGATGGCCGCCGTGGACATTTCGGGTCGCGGCCAGGCCTACTGCGAGCTGCCCGTGCCGACCGAGCGCGTGGGCAGCTTCGATACCGAGCTGGCTGTTGAGTTCTTCTATGCCTTTGCGCGCGATGCCAAACTTACGCTGCACGTGCGCGAGCTGGCGGGCGGCAACTCGCATCACATTATCGAGGCCGCCTTTAAGGCCGTGGGCCGCACGATGCGCCACGCCTGCGAGCTCGATCCCCGCGTGCAGGGCATCCCCAGCACCAAGGGCTCGCTGTAACCTGCCAAAAAGGGACAGGTTTATTTTGGCAGGTTTTATCTGCGGAAATGCTGTCTCATGTGGTGGGTGAACGTTTAACCGACCAAAATAAACCTGTCCCTTTTTGGCAGGTTTTGAATGGGAAAAGGGAGGGGTCGCGTGGGCGAACCGAAGATCGTGGTGGTCGACTACCACAAGGGCAACTTGTCGAGCGTCGTGCGCGGGCTTGCGCGCGCCGGTGCCGCTGCCTGCACATCGGACGATCCGGAGCAGATCCGCAACGCCGACGGCCTGGTCATCCCGGGCGTGGGCGCGTTCTATGACGCAATCGCCTTTATGCGCCAGAGCGGCGAGGAGGTGGCCGTGCTCGATGCCGTTGCCGCCGGAACTCCGCTGCTCGGCATCTGCCTGGGCCTTCAGCTGTTTTTTGAGCGCGGCAACGAGGGCGTGCCTGCGGACGAGGGCGTGGTTGTCGACGGCAGCGCCCCCGAGCAGGCTGGCGGTCCCTGGGTCGATGGCCTGGGCATAATGCCCGGTTCGTGCACGCGCTTGGAATCGAGTCGCCTGAAGGTGCCGCACGTGGGCTGGGACCAGGTGCACATGACGCCCGCCGGTTCGGCCGATCCGCTGCTTGTCGGATTTGCCGAGGGTGCCAATATGTACTTCACCCACAGCTACGCGGTGGCCGACGACGCCGATGCCGCCGATGTGCTGGCGCGCACGCACTATACGCGGAGCTTTCCGTGCATCGTGCACCATGGCAACGTGTGGGGCTGCCAGTTCCATCCCGAGAAATCCTCCGCGCTGGGTCAGCGCATCCTTAAGAACTTCGTCAACATCGTCGAGGAGGTTGGCCGATGATCCTGTTTCCCGCAATCGATCTGATCGGCGGCAAGGTCGTGCGCCTGGAGCGCGGCGACCGCAGCCGCTGCAAGGTATATTCCGACGACCCCATGGCCGTTGCCCGCTCGTTTGCCGAGCAGGGCGCGAGCTGGGTACACGTCGTCGACCTGTCCGCTGCCTTTGGCGAGGACGAGGACGCGTGCGCTGCCAACTCGGCGGCGATTAAGGCCATCTGCGGCGTCGACGGTCTGTCCGTGGACGTGGGCGGCGGCGTCCGCTCGCTCGCGCGCATCGACGAGTTGGCCGGCTATGGTGCTCGCCGCATTGCGCTGGGCACCGTGCTGGTGACCGAGCCGGGTTTTGCCGAGGTGGCGGCCCAAGGCTTTGGCGAGCTGCTGGTCGCCGATATTGCCGCGCGCGACGGCCAGGTTAAGGTGAATGGCTGGCGCGATGGCGCGAGCGTGGCACTCGACGATGCCGTGGCGCAGCTTTCCGAGCTGGGTTTTAAGCATCTGGTGTATACCGACATCGCGCGCGATGGCATGCAGACGGGCATCGATGTGGCGGCGTATCGCCATGTTGCCAAGGTCGCGGGCTTTCCTGTCGTGGCTTCGGGCGGCATCTCTACGCTCGATGACATTCGCGCGCTGGCTGCGGTGGGTGAGGATGCTATTGAGGGTGCCATTACCGGCCGTGCGCTCTACGAGGGCAACTTTACGCTGGCCCAGGCACTGGTCGCCGCCCGAGGGGAGGAGTAGCCCATGCTTACCAAACGCGTGATTCCCTGTCTGGACGTCAAGGACGGCCGTGTGGTTAAGGGCGTCAACTTTGTGAGCCTGCGCGATGCGGGCGATCCGGTGGAGTTGGCGCGCGCCTACGACCGCGAGGGTGCGGACGAGGTCGTCTTCCTGGACATTACCGCCACGAGCGATAACCGTGCGACGACTATCGAGATGGCGGCGCATGCAGCCGAGGAGCTCGCTATTCCCTATACCGTGGGCGGCGGTTTCCGCGACTTGGCGGGCATGCGGACCATGGTTGCCGCCGGCGCCGACAAGGTGTCGCTTAACTCTGCCGCCGTGCGCGATCCGTCGTTGATTGGCCAGGCTGCCGCGGCGTTTGGCAGCCAGGCCGTGGTCGTGGCGATCGATGCCAAGCGCGTGGGGCTGCCCGGGGAGCCGGACGCCGATAAGTGGGAGGTCTTTACGGCGGGCGGCCGCAACGCTACGGGTATCGACGCGGTGGCGTGGGCCGAGGAGGCGGCTCGTCGTGGCGCCGGCGAAATCCTACTGACCAGCATGGACCGCGACGGTACCAAGGCCGGCTTTGATTTGGCGCTTACCCGCGCCGTGGCACGCGCGGTGCCGATTCCGGTGATTGCGAGCGGCGGCGTGGGTACGCTCGAGCATTTTGCCGAGGGCGTGATCGAGGGCGAGGCCGATGCCGTGCTGGCGGCAAGCGTCTTTCACTTTGGAACCTTCAGCATTCGCCAGGTGAAGGAGTATATGGCGTCGCAGGCTATTCCCGTGAGATTGGATTTTTAAATGGAGCAAGTGACAACTGCGTCCGAGCTCAAATACGACGCCAAGGGGCTGATTCCTTGTGTTGTTCAGCAGTATGACACCGGCGAGGTGCTTATGGTTGCTTGGATGAACGAGGAATCGGTGGGGTTGACGCTCAAGACCGGCACCACGTGGTTTTGGAGCCGCAGTCGCCAGGAGCTCTGGAACAAGGGCGCGACGAGCGGCAATATGCAAGCGGTCAAGGAGCTCTGGGCCGACTGCGATAGCGATACGCTGCTGGTCAAGGTCGACTCGCCGGGTCCGGCCTGCCATACCGGCAACCGTACCTGCTTCTTTAAGAAACTCGCGTAGGGCGGGCGCTCGGCTAAGCGCTCGGCCACCAGAAAGGATTGAACTATGGGTGTGCGCACCGCAAACGTTCAGGATGGAAATATCGGTGAGACGCTGACGGGGCTCGCCGAGGTGATTCACGGCCGTCGCGACGCATCGCCGCAGGAGAGCTATACCGCTCGTTTGCTGACCGACGTCGAGGATGAGCTGCTCAAGAAGCTTGCCGAGGAGTCGAGCGAGGTGATCATGGCCTGCAAGGATAACGATCACGATCACATCCGCTACGAGGCCGGCGACCTGATCTACCACCTGCTCGTAACCCTTGAGCGCTACGGTATCACCCTCGACGAGCTTGCCGGCGAACTCAACGCCCGCCGTCACTAGCCGTTTAAGAACGTCCCCAATGACTAGTTAGTAGTTAGGCGAGGGGCGTGGACTCCCATTCGCCGGTGGGGTGGGGGATATCGAAGGTTCGATAACCGCAGTCGTAGGCGTGGGCCTGGGCCTCGCGGATGTTCCAGCAGATGTCGCAGGCGCGGTGCGCGTCCGAGCCAAAGGTAATCGGTACCTCGGCGTGGGCGAAGCAACGCAACAGCCCAGTCGCGGGATAGTAGTCGTCGAGGCCCTTGCGGGGTGCGGCGGTCGAGACCTCAACGCGGCGACCCGTATCGTGCGCGCACTCGGCCATCTGCTGCCAAAACGGTGCGGGGTCAAAGTCGGGCGCAAAGCCTTCCTTCGAAAAGCGCATGACCAGGTCGGGATGAGCCATCACATCAAAGTTAAGTGGGCTTTCGCAGGCGCGGCACCAGTCGTCGACGTAGCGCTCCCACACGCCGCGCACGCCCAGGTTTTCCCAAACGTGCAGGTCGGTGTCGTCGTCGATCCAACCGCAAAGGGAATCGGGTGTATCGGGGCGAGCGACGTTTTCCGTTTTCGCCGTACCCGCGGCACCGGTCATGATATCGCCTGGGTTGCCAATCCAATGCACGCTGCCAAGGCGTACGACGGCGCCCTGGGACCAGCGCTCTACCAAGGGCTCGCAACCCTCGTACCAATCGCATTCAAAGCCATAGATAAAGCTGAGCTCCGGCGCAATCTGCGCGGCAAGCTTGCGGGCGTCCTCAAAGGCCAGACGATGTGCCGTCAGGTCACCCTCGACAACCTGTACTTCGCAGTTGGCGTCCATGCTGGCGGGCAGGGTGAGGTGATCGGTCGAGACCATGACGCGGCAGCCGGCCGCAGCAGCGGCACGGACGTTGTCCTCAAACGAGGCATGCCCGTCCGAAAACGAGGTGTGGGTATGGCAATCGACCAGCGGGCACATGGGCATAGCGGCTCCTTTGCGTCAAGCGAATCCGCTTCATTGTAATGGCGCAGCTCTCAACACGCCGGGCACGCCGGGGATCGAAATCGATTGGAAAGGTTGCGCGGCGCGTGGTGCGGCCTCGCTTGCTCTCAAAACGTGTACGTCAGCCTCCAAAATCGACAAATAATGACATGTTTGGAGGCTGACGTACACGTTTGGATGGGGGCGAGGGCGGCGACGGACGAAAGTCACGCTTGTGCCACGTCCGATGTGCTAGCGTTTGGATGAACAAAACGAGCCCGCGCGGAAAGGAGCCGGACCGTATGCCATGCGATAGCACATCCCCGCTGTCCCGCGAGACCGATGCGCCCGAAACCATCGTCAAGCTGGAATGCGACATCGACGACGCGTCGCCTGAGGTGCTCGCCTACGCCGCCGACCGCCTGCGCGAGGCGGGTGCGCGCGAGGTGCACTGGCTGCCCCTCTATTGTAAGAAAGGCCGCCCCGGCTGGCAGCTGCAGGTAATCTGCACCTACGAGGATATCGAGCGCCTGCAGACGATCATCTTCTTGGAAACCACGACCAACGGCATTCGTCGCCAGGTTATGGAGCGCGTTTGCCTGCCACGCCGCTTTGAGCGCGTAACGACGCCATGGGGCGAGGTGTCCGTCAAGGTGGCCACCCTGCCCGACGGCAGCGAGCGCGCGGCGCCCGAGTACGAAGACTGCGCCCGTCTCGCTCGCGAGCACGGTGTGCCGCTCCAGCGCGTGATGCAGGCGGCGCAAGCCGCGGCTCTGCAATTTGAGTGACACGGTCGGCGACGCGCCACACCCACCCCATCAACCTCACCGAAAGGACCACCATGAAATACCTCATCGCCTCCGACATCCACGGCTCGGCATACTGGACCGAGCGCCTGGTCACCGCCATCGATTCCGAGCAGCCCGACCGCATCGTGCTGCTGGGCGACCTGCTCTACCACGGTCCACGCAACGACCTGCCGCGCGATTACGCCCCCAAGCGCGTAATCCCGCTGCTCAACGCCCTGGCCGACCGCATCATCGCGGTGCGCGGCAACTGCGACGCCGAGGTCGACCAGATGGTCCTCGACTTCCCCGTCATGGCCGACTACGCCACGCTGTTTGACGAAACCGGCCGTGAGCTGTTCCTGACGCACGGCCACGTCTTTGGCGCCGGCATGCACAACAGCGTCGACCACGCGCCCGCGCTGCCCGAGGGCTCCGCGCTCGTCTACGGTCACACGCACGTCAAGGTCAACGAGGAAAGCGCCGCGCACCCGGGCCTGTGGCTCTTCAACCCCGGTAGCGTGAGCATCCCCAAGGACGGCTCGCACAGCTACGGCATCTACGAGGGCGGCGCGTTCCGCCACGTGGTCCTGGAGGAGGAATAACCATGGCGCAGCACATGGCTCAGCAAAATGCCGAGGGCTCGCGCGATTTGTCCACGCTGGTCGACGCGTCGGCCGAGCTACAACATCTGGTGCAGATCGTCTGGCGCTTGCGTCAGCCCGACGGCTGCCCGTGGGACCGTGAGCAGACGCACCGCAGCATCGGCAAGAACATGATCGAGGAGGCCTACGAGGCACTCGACTGCATCGAGGCGGACGACGCGGTTCACCTACGCGAGGAGCTGGGCGACGTGCTCATGCAGGTCGTGCTGCATGCGCAGATTGCGGCGGACGCCGGCGAGTTTACGCTGGCCGACGTGGCGCGTGATATCGATGCCAAGCTCATCCGCCGTCATCCGCACGTGTTTGGCGATGTAGATGCCGACTCAAGATTTGGGACGAGGTCAAGCTTGCCGAGAGGGCTGCCAAGGACAAGGCCGTGGCGGCAGGCGAGGCTGCGCCCGAGGGCCTGCTCGACGGCGTGCCCACGCATCTGCCGGCGCTGATGCAGGCTCAGAAGGTGTCGCGCAAGGCGGCTGCCGTGGGCTTTGAGTGGGAGACGGTCCAGGATGTGTGGGACGAGGTCGCCGAGGAGCGTGCCGAGTTTGAGGCCGAGGCCCCTGGCTCGCCCGAGCGCGAAATGGAGTTTGGCGATCTGCTCTTTGCCCTGGTCAACGTCGCGCGCAAGGAGGGTATCGACGCCGAGAGCGCCCTGCGCGCGAGCACGGCCAAGTTTCGCCGTCGCTGGGCTGCGATGGAGCAGATGGCGGCCGATGCCCACGTGGATCTCGCTGAGCTTTCGACCCACGGCCTCAACGACCTGTGGGATGCCGCAAAGGCGGAGGAGTAAGACTGCGGGAACGACGGGCTGACACGCCTCATCGTTCTAGCTAAATTTTTCGAAAATCAAGTGTATCCCTCGGCTAACTTAGGGCATAATGCAAAAAGTGCGATATGGCTAACTTACGGAGGCGCACCGATGGTGCACGGTCAGCCGGTCGCTTGCATCCACTACGTTTCCAAGTGAGAGGGAGACAACATGAGCGATATTTTGGACGTCTACGGTCGCGAGGTACTCGACAGCCGCGGCAATCCCACCGTCGAGGTCGAGGTCGTGCTCGAGGACGGCAGCTTTGGCCGCGCAATGGTGCCTTCGGGCGCTTCGACCGGCGCCTTTGAGGCATGTGAACTGCGCGACAGCGACAAGGGTCGCTACCTGGGCAAGGGCGTTTCGCAGGCCGTCGAGCACGTCAACAACGAGTGCGCCAACGCCGTCGTGGGCCTCGATGCCTTCGATCAGCGTGCCATTGACGCCGCACTGATTGCCGCCGACGGTACGCCCAACAAGACCAAGCTCGGTGCCAACGCCATCCTGGGCGTGTCGCTGGCCGTTGCCCGCGCCGCTGCCGAGTCGGCGGGCCTGTCGCTGTACCAGTATCTGGGCGGCGTCAATGCCCACCTGCTGCCCACGCCCATGATGAACATCCTCAACGGCGGTGTGCATGCCGACAATAACGTCGACTTCCAGGAGTTCATGATCATGCCGGTGGGCGCCCCGAGCTTTGCCGAGGGCCTGCGTTGGTGCGCCGAGGTCTACCACACCCTCAAGGGCGTGCTGCACGAGGCCGGCCTGGGCGGCGGCGTGGGCGACGAGGGCGGCTTTGCCCCCAACCTTAAGACCAATGCCGAGCCGTTCGAGTACATCACCAAGGCCGTCGAGAAGGCTGGCTTTAAGCCCGGCGTCGACTTTATGTACGCCATGGATCCGGCGTCCACCGAGTTCTACAACGCCGAGACCGGTATGTACGAGCTCAAGGGCGAGGGCGTTGAGTACACGAGCGCCCAGATGGTCGATTACTGGGAGAAGCTCGTCGACACTTATCCCATCATCTCCATCGAGGACGGCATGGCCGAGGAGGACTGGGACGGCTGGGTCGAGCTTACCCGCCGCATTGGCAATAAGGTGCAGCTCGTAGGCGACGACCTGTTCGTCACCAACACCGAGCGCCTCAAGAAGGGCATCGAGCTGGGTGCCGCCAACGCGATCCTGGTCAAGGTCAACCAGATCGGCACGCTCACCGAGTCGCTCGAGGCCATCGAGACCGCCAAGGAGGCCGGCTACGCTTGCATCGTGAGCCACCGTTCCGGCGAGACCGAGGACTCCACGATCGCCGACCTGGTCGTGGGCGTCAACGCCGGCCAGATCAAGTCGGGCGCCCCGTGCCGCAGCGACCGTATCGCCAAGTACAACCAGCTCATCCGCATCGAGGACGAGCTCGAGGGCAGCGCGCGTTACGCCGGCAAGGCCGCGTTCTACAACATTCGCTAGGCACGCGGAGGTCGCGGGGGCGGGGAAGACTCGGATTTGCCTTGCTCCAGCCGGGCGCTGTTGAGCACCATTGGGCGCTGGGCCATATGACTCAGCGCCTTTTTTATGTCGAGCAAAGGCTGGCGAAGGCGGTGCGGGCGCTCGTGCTATAACTAGAATACTTAGCGCAAACAAACCTCAACCGCACAAGGCGCACATGGATCAGATTTACGACAACAGGTACTATTCCGCCGGTTCGCGTGAGCCGTCGCCTCGCCGTGCGCGCACGGTGCAGCTCGGTGGGTCCGCCTACGCCGGCGCCGACCGCTCCATGCAGCGCCCGACAAGTACCTCGCGCCCCAATGCTCAAGTGAATACTTCGACAGATGGACCAGTGCGCCCGGCACGTTCGTCGCATGCTCAGCGCTCGTCGGCTCAAACGCACGATAGGTCGAGCAGGCCTTCGAACCGTTTTTCGGGCTCGGACTTTATGCACTACGCCAACGACAACGCGGTGGTCAAGGCGATTTATGACTTTACGCATGGCTCTCTGCGCCCGCTGTTTATTGGTATCGTGGTGGTGCTGGCGCTCGTGAGCCTGTATTTCCCCGTGCGCGACCTGTACGTGGCAAAACGCTCGAACGACATCTTGGCCAAGCAGGTCGAGATTCGCGAGCAATATAACGACGAGATGAAAAAAGACACTGACAAGTGGTTTTCGGAAGAGGGCATTAAGGATTCGGCACGGGATCTGGGCATGGTGATGCCCGGCGAGAAGAGGATTGAAGTGCAGGGCCTGGATGACGATTCGGATGCCTCGTCGAGCCAGAAGTCGTCGAACGCCAAGAAGGCTAGCGAAGTGGCCAAGGAAATCGAAGAAGTCGGCAAGGACGCACCGTGGTACATCCAAGCGCTCGACATGCTGTTTGGGTTTAACGGCGTCGAGGGCCAGACGGTCGTGTCCAACGGCGAATAGCGCCCGGAGGGGAGCCCGCAATGACAAATTGCAAACGATACAAGGTGGCCGCGATCGACCTGGGAACGGTGTCGTCGCGACTGGTGCTGGCGCAGGTCGAGGCCGGGGCGATCGTGGAATCGTCCAAGCATGCCGAGATCACCGACTTGGGCGAGGGCGTGGACGCGACGGGGCGCTTTTGCGAGGCGGCCGTTGAGCGCGTGCTCGCTGCGTGCCGCATGTTTGTGGACGAGGCTCGTACCTTTGAGGCCGCGTGCGTCTGCACCACCTGCACGAGTGCCGCGCGCGATGCGTCCAATGCCGCGCTGCTGCTGGACGGTCTGCGCGATCTGGGGCTCGAACCGCAGGTGATTCCGGGCGAGGTCGAGGCGCGCCTGACGTTTTTTGGCGTGGCACACGACTTTGCTGGCGAGCGCATCATCGTCGCCGATTCGGGCGGTGGCTCCACGGAGCTCGCGACGGGCGTCTATGCGCCTGAGCGCGGGGTCTTTGCGCTGGAGGGAACGCGCTCACTGGACATCGGTTGCCGTCGCGTGACGGAGCGGTTTTTCTCGGCGCTGCCGCCAACGGACAGTGAACTTGCCGCCGCTGGCGTATGGGCGGGCGAGCAGTTCGGGGCTTACTTTGAGGGCCTGCCTGTCGACTTTGAGCGCGCCGAGCGCCTCGTCGCGGTGGGCGGTACCGTTACCACGCTCGTGGCGCTGGTCCACGAACTGGAGCCGTACGACTCGAACTTTGTGCACCTGCGCGAGCTTTCGATGGAGCAGATCTCGGCCGCCATCGATCGTATGTCTACGCTGGATGTGGAGGGTATCGCTGCGCTGACAGGCGTGCAGCCCAAGCGCGCGGGCGTGATCCTGGCAGGTGCCGTGGTGATTCGCGAGCTCATGCGAGCCGGCGGCTACAAGACGCTCACCGTAAGCGAGAACAGCCTACTCGCTGGCATGGCCGCCACCATCAACGAGACTCTCGACGGCACAACCCCCACCATCGGCTGGACCCCGAGCCTGAGTGCTCTTTAACCGTCTTCCTCTGAGTTGCGGTGAAATAGTTCCTAAATAAGCTGGTAAACGGTATAAACAGGATCTATTCCACCGCAACTTCTAAGGGACCGAAGCAGTCTTTTAGCCCGTCCCAAATTAGCTGACTTTCTGAAGCGCGGGGCGGTGGGACGTCTGCGTATTTGCTGCGCAAATCCGCACCGGCTTCGGCCGCCTGTCGGCGCCCTCGCCGGCTCGCTACGGACGCTGCGCGTCCGCTTAACGCTCGCCCCCTCGCGGGTTCGAGTCCCACCGGCATCTAAAAGAAGCGAGCCCGCATCCCTGGGGAACACGGGCTCGCAAGCAATCACATGGTAGGGGCGGTGGGACTCGAACCCACAATCCTTGCGGCGAGAGATTTTAAGTCTCCTGCGTATGCCAATTCCGCCACGCCCCCGTGAGACTAGAAGTCTAGCACAAGCCGTCCGTTACGCGTTGACGGCCATCGAGTGTTGGCCCGACTTCTCCAGGAACTCTTGGAACTTGGCTTCGTCGCCTTTGTTCTTGTACTGCAGGGCCAGCAGGTATTCCAGGCGGCAGCTCTTGACCTTGTCGTCACCGGCATCCTTGAGCATGCGCTCCAGCTCGGGGATGTCGTTGTGGCGCTTGAGGATCATCGTGTCGTACATCAGTTGGCATTCGTGCGCGACTGCCTCGGCCTGACCGCCCTCAAAGCCCTTGATCTCGTGCAACAGCTCATTGGACTTTTTGCGGTCCTCCTGGCCAACATAGTAGTTAAAGGCCTTAATGACCAGGTCGACGCGCTGCATCTTGGGGAGGTTGAGTCCCAGCAGCAGGTCGAACATCTCGCTGGCGCGCTTATGGTCCTCGCGCAGCAGATAGGAGTTCAGGCGCAGGTAGTCGCGGTTGTAGCGCGGGTACAGCATGCTGGTGAGTTTGCCGTCGAGCAAACGATCGAACTCGTCCCACTGCTTGGCAGCCATAAGCTGCTGGAGGCGCTTAAACGTGGTGCGTTTTTTGATGCTAAAGAACACCGACACGGCGATACAGATGATAACGACGGCGGTCCAGAGTGTGCGGGAATCGGGCATATTAGGGTCCTTAGTCGCTCGTAAAGCGAGCGGTATGACAACACGTACTAGATGTATTATACGCAGCGCGCAAGCAAACTGGCATAAAAGCGCATCGAGGCTGAGTGTCATCGCTCGCTGCGGTACACTTACCTAAAGTAAACCATGAAGGGAGATATTACCTATGAAGAAGATCGTTTTGGCTTGCGGTGCTGGCGCTGCCACTTCCACGCTCGTTGCCCAGAAGGTCGCTACCATGCTCGACGCCAACGGTTATGCCGGCAAGTACGAGATCGTGCAGTGCGCCATCTCCGAGGCCAAGGACGCTTGCGACGAGGGCGCCGACCTGCTGATCGCCACCACCGTTGCCCCCGAGGGCCTCACCTGCCCGTACGTGAGCGGCGTGCCCTTCATGACCGGCATGAACCGCGTTGCTGCCGAGAAGGCCGTTCTCGACGTTATGGCTCAGTAGGCGCTGCCTGTATGAATGAGCAGAGCGCCAATCCGGTCGAGCTCTTTGGCATGCGCGTTGCCCATGTGGGCATTAACGCCACCGACCCGGCAGATGCCTTGGAGATCGCGGAGCTGTTCTCGACGATGATGGGCCTGCCCGTTATCGAGACCCCCGTTTCATACTTTAACGATTCGCTGGTCGAGATCATGAAGCAGAACGGTCGTGGCACCAAGGGCCACATCGGCTTTGCCGTTAACGACATCGATGCAGCTGAGAAGTGGTTTGCCGAGCGCGGGCTCGAGGTCAACGAGGAGTCGCGCGTGCTGCTGCCCGACGGCGGTACCAAGCTCGTGTACTTTAAGCGCGAGTTCGCCGGTTTCGCCGTGCATCTGTGCCGCGAGTAGCGCACAAGCTGCCATAGCTAGCAAAAAGGGATAGGGCCGTGTGGCCCTATCCCTTTATTTATGCCGAGGGGCTTCCTAGCGCGGCAGGCGAATCGTAAAGCGGCTGCCGACGCCCTCGACTGAGGTCACGCCAATGACGCCGCCATGGCTATCGACGATCCACTTGGCAATGGCAAGCCCCAGACCCGAGCCCTGTGCGCCGGCATCGCGTGCATTGTCGGCGCGGTAGAACCGTTCAAACGCGTGAGCTGCGGATTCCTGGTTCATGCCGATGCCCTCGTCCTCAACACTTATGTCGATCGTGCCCATGCCCGCATTGGGCGCTACGCCAAATGTGACGGTCGTTCCCGCATCCGAGTACTTGGCGGCGTTTTGCACGATCACGCGCAGAGCCTGCTTCACGAGCGCCACGTCAACGGGCGCGTCGCAGCGCGGGTCGCTGACAAGCGCAGCGTCAAAGGCCAGCCGATACGTGTGCGCGGCATCGATCATCTGCGATTCCTCGCATACCTCGCCGACCAGTGCGGCCAGGTTGGTATCCGCACGCCGCAGGACCGTGCGTCCGGCATCGCCGCGCGCCAAAAACAGCAGCTGCTCCACGAGCTCCTGCATGTGCTCGCTTTCGGCCTTGAGGGACGCGATGGATTCCGCCAGCACGTCCGGGTCGTCTTTGCCCCAGCGGTCGAGCATGTTTACGTAGCCCTGAATCACCGCGATGGGCGTGCGCAGCTCGTGGCTCGCATCGTTGACAAAGCGCATCTGCTGCAGCTTGGCCTCTTGCATCTGGCGCAGTAGGCGGTTGAGTGCGACCTCGATGCTCGCCAGGTCGGCGTCGCCGGTGGTGACACTCGGCGAGTCGACGCTTGCGCGCTCGATGGCCTGCTCCAGTGTTTCCATCTTGCCGCCGGAGAGCTGCTTGCGGCCGAGTTCGTCCACGCGCAGGGCCAGATCATTGAGCGGTGCCATGGTGCGGCGTACACGGCGGGCGCCGCCGAGCATGTCGAGCACGCTGATGACCTGCCAACCCACAACGACAAGGCAGAGAGGCCATAGCGCGACGAGGTCCTGCGCGAGGGGGAAAGTCTTGGTGGAACGCGCAAGCTCGACGGTATAGGTGAGCGTTGTCAGGTCCCAGCCGCGCGCGGGCTTCAGCGACATGCCGCGAACGGTGGCGCTGGGGATCCATCCTGCGGTAAACGCGCCGTCGGGCAGCGTCTGGTTGTATCCATAGACGAGGATCGCCGCCGCAATAACCAACAGCAACAGATCGAGCCAGACGTAGCTCATCAAGCGGCGCCACATATAGCTCCAGTTGATGGCGCGGGCGATGGATGTGACGCGCTTGGCCTCGGCGTTACGCACGGCAGACATAGCCCACCCCGCGCACGGTTTGGATGATTCGGGCGCCGCCGGCGTCTTCGATCTTGGCGCGCAGGTGCGCGATGTGCACGTCGACGTTGTTGGTGTCGCCCACGTATTCGTAGCCCAGCGCTTCGTGCGCGATGCGCTCGCGCGTGAGCACGGTTTCGGCATGCGCCATAAGCAGTGCGAGGACGTCGAACTCGCGGGCGGTCAGCGCGATGGGCGAGCCGCCGACCGTGACTTCGCGACGGTCGGGGTCGAGCGCAACCGAGCCCACGGTGAGCGTGGCAGGGGAGGGCGAGGCGGATGCCTGGGTCGAGTCACTGACCGGGGGTATCGCGGTGGCGCCGACACCCGTGCCGCCTGCCGCGCCCGTCCCGATGCCGCCAACGCCCGAAGCCGCCCGCACAGCCTCCGAGCGCTTCAGCGCCACACGGATCCGTGCGAACAGCTCCTCGATCGCAAACGGCTTGGTCAAGTAGTCGTCGGCGCCGGCATCGAGCCCGGCGACCTTGTCCATCACGGCATCGCGCGCGGTGACCATAATCACCGGCACATCCTTGTGCTTGCGGACACGCCGCAGGACCTCCATGCCGTTGAGCTGCGGCAACAGCACATCGAGCAGAATCAGATCGTAGTCGCGCTCCAGCGCCAGGTCCACGGCGGTGCGGCCGTCGGCGGCGTGCTCCACCTGGTAGCCCTCGTGCTCCAGCTCGAGCGTCACAAAGCGGGCGATTTTCTCCTCGTCCTCTACGATCAGGATCCGTGCCATGCGTGCCCCCGTCTGCGATTACTTGTCGTCGTTGAGATTTTGCTTGATGTCGTCCGCGGCATCGGCGGCGTGATTCATAAGGTTGTTGATGCTGCCGGGCACGTCGCCGTCGCTGTCGATGCGGTAGCGCATACCAAAGAACAGGCCAATCAGCATCAGCCAAATCGTAGCGCCCCAGGCAAACAGGGCGATGATGGGGATCAGGATGGGGATGTTGAGGATGATCGCATCGCGGCGCGTGGCGATAAACTTGGTGTCCAGGCTCAGGCGGAAGAGCTTTTTGAGGTACTCCCATACGCTGTCCATCTTCTTGGAGAAGTCGGTCTTTTCGCTCGACTTCTCGTAGGCGGCCTGCGCGGCGACCATCTCGGCTGAGGGCTCATCGACTGGCGCGGACTCGGTGGCGGCGTGCGCCGACGTGGTCTGCGTCTTGCCCTGCGACTCGAGCCAAATGATGGCGTCCAAAACGTTGCCGTCGGCGGCGTCGAGCGCGGCCTTGGCATCGGTGTAGCTCACGTTGCACTTGGTGCGGATGGTTTCAACTTTTTCGAGGTCGTCCATGACCTGTCCTTTCGTTCGATGGGCGCGACGCCGGGCGATCTGCCCGGGCGCGAGCGTTGCGTTCGGCGGCCTGCGTTGCGCGGCGCCGCCCCGCCCTTGGTCGAACTCTATAGTGCAGGTTATAGATTAAGCGATTCTTGAGCCAAGATTAATGTTGGATGAGTTTTTGGGTGGCGGTGGGAAAAGTATTAGACCTCGATAGCGGGGGATGGGGTGCCGGTGCAAAACGGCGTCAAAGGTTGGTCGAGCAGGCGGTTTCTCCATTGATGTCCGCACGGCATGGGACACTTACCCTGCCGCCCTGCTCTGCCGCGGCGGCATGTACCCAAACAACGACCCTCTAAGGAGTTCGATACCAATGAGCGATAACACCAAGCATCTCGCAAAGAAGTGCGTCAAGGACGCGGGGCCGTGCCTCGCGTTGTGCCTTGCCGGCGCAGCGGTCGCGCTGCTGGCTGTTCTGGGGCCATTCGACGTGCTCCGAAGTGCCAGTTCTCTGCACGTTTGCATGGCCCTTGCCGGCGCCATGATGACCGGCGGCGTGCTCGATCTGGTTTTTTGGGTGTTTGACCCGTTTGGATGGAAGAGCGAGGGGTAGGTCCCAAAGGATGGAAGGGCTGGAACGGTTGACTTAGTGATCGTGCAGAATGTGGGCTAGCGACTTACAGGGAAGTGGTAATCCGATGACGGTCTATGTAACAGGCGATATTCACGGCGGCGTCGACATGCAAAAGCTTCGCGACTGGGATCTTGGGGATGGTCTGACAAGTGACGACTATCTCATCATCGCGGGCGACTTTGGCTTTCCGTGGGATTTCTCTGCCGAGGAATGTGCCGACATCGCCTGGCTGGAGTCGCGCCCCTATACCGTGCTGTTTGTCGACGGCAACCACGAGCGTTTCGATCACTGGTCGGAGCGCCCCATGGAGCTGTGGCACGGCGGCCTGACGCAGCGTCTGTCGGACACCTCGCCCATCCGACGCCTGACGCGCGGTGAGGTTTTTGAGCTCGACGGCTCAACGATCTTTACCATGGGCGGCGCCACGAGCGTGGATAAGGAATACCGCATTCCGTATTCCAGCTGGTGGCCGCAGGAGCTGCCGGACGAGCGCAACTTTGAGGAGGCGCGGGCAAAGCTCGACAGCGTGGGTTGGAAGGTCGACTATGCGATCACCCATACCTGCTCCACGCGCATGCTTTCGCCCACGCTTTACCCGGCACCTGGCTGGAATTATCCCGATGTCGATCGACTCACCACGTTTTTCGACGAGCTGGAGGACCACCTGGACTACAAGCGCTGGTACTACGGGCATTTTCATCGTGACGCCAACCCGGCCGAGCGTCACACCGTGCTCTACGACTGCATCGTTCGCTTGGGCGACGAACTCCAGCCCTGGGATGTTGCGTAGAGGCGGGGTGGCTGGCTACTCGACCGTTACAGTGATGTTCTCCCGATGCGCGCGGATGACGTCCCAGCTAAAGTGCTCGACCAGCTGCTCGGCGGTACGCGGCGTGGTGTCCGGCGCGATGCCTGTTTGCCCGGCGAGCCATCCCAGTAGTGCCTCGGGTGTGCCAAAGCGGGTGCGGAGCTCGCCCAGGTCCAGATCGCGATCGCGCTTGGAAAGGCGGCGGCCGTCCGGTGACATGAGCAGCGGAATGTGCGCGTAGTGCGGCGTGGGCAGTCCCAGCAGATGTTGCAGATAGATCTGGCGCGGCGTGGAACCAAGCAGGTCGCATCCGCGTACGATCTCGGTGACGCCCATGGCAGCGTCGTCGACCACCACGGCCAGCTGATAGGCAAACACGCCGTCGCTGCGGCGCACCAAAAAGTCACCGCACTCGGTGGCGAGTGCTTCGCATTGGGCTCCGTACGTGCGGTCCACGAATTCGATCACGTCGCTGGCGAGGTCGTCGACGGTGGGCACGCGCAGGCGCGTGGCCGGAGCGCGCAGGATGCTGCGGCGGGCAACCTCCTCGGCAGAAAGGCCTCGGCAGGCGCCGCGGTAGATGGGCGTGCCGTCGCTGGCGTGCGGCGCGCTCGCGGCGTGGAGTTCGGCACGCGTGCAAAAACAGGGATAGGTGAGGCCGGCGTCTTGCAGTTGGCGCAGGGCGTCCTCGTACAGATCCAGGCGATCGTGCTGGTAGTAGGGGCCTTCGTCCCACTCGAGCCCCAGCCAGGTCAGATCGTCAATCAGTTGAGCGGCAAGTTCCGGGCGCTTGCAGCGATCGTCCAGGTCTTCGATGCGCAGCACGATGCTGCCGCCTTGGCTGCGGGCTGAAAGCCACGCGCACAGGCAGCTGAACACGTTGCCTAGGTGCATGCGGCCCGAGGGCGACGGGGCAAAACGGCCCACGACGGGGGTGGGCACTGCCGTTGCTGGTGCGTCCGCGGCGTGTGTTGCTATGTTGCGTGCGTTGATATCCATGCGGACGAGTATAGCGCGGGGCGCGGTGGGGGAGACGCTGCCGTGGCCTGCAAGTTGCCGAGGCCGCGCGTTGCGCGTGCCGGACCACCGGCTCGACAGCTCGATCGCCGCCCGCCAGCCCAACCCCTCAAACGACAGAAACCCCGGCAGCTCTTCGCAACTGCCGGGGTTTCCGCGGAAAAGGGGGACATGATCCTCGAGCGAACGGCAAAGGGGCAAACCGTTTTCGCTCAACTGCTTTATGCCCCTCAGCTGGCGGCTCAATCAGCGCATGCCGCGCCCACACAAAGCCGCTACACCTGTGACGGAGCTATGAAGTGGTATCTATTGCTGGCGCAGGCCATGCCAAGGAGTGTCCCAGATTGCCGGCAGATAAGGAACGTCCCTAGGTGCCGGTCGCGGGCGTGACTTTCGTCCCGTTTGATACTCCGCTGGCCTAGATATTCGTCATGTGCGCCCGTAAACGTGGGACAATGACGCTGTTGGTATCACAGACAAAGGATGTGCCTATGAACGCCCCCGTTGCCAAGACCTGTCGGCAGCGCCGCCTATTCGCGCGATTCGTTTCCGTCTGCGCACTCGGCGCGCTTGCGTTGTTGCTGCTGCCTGCCGCCGCACACGCCGACGGCTACTCCATGACCCAAACCTACATCGGCGCCACGGTCGAGGCCGATGGATCGCTGAGCGTTGTCGAGGGACGCCAGTTTGATTTCGACGACGACATCAACGGCGTGTTTTGGGAGATCAATACGGGCACCAACCAGCAGGGCGGCACGGCGGGCGTTGACGTGCTGAGTGTCGAGGAAGAGGACACCGCGTTTAACAAAGTCGATAGCGCGAACAAGGGCGATTCTGGCGTCTACACGGTCGAGCAGACCGGTGACGGCGTAAGGATTAAGGTGTTCAGCCCCCACGAGAGCGGCGACAGCGCGATCTATTACGTGAGCTACACCATGACCGGTGCGGTCATGAACTGGGCCGATACCGCCGAGCTCTACTGGAAGTTTGTGGGCGACGGCTGGTCCGCGGACTCCGATGACGTTGAGATGGAAGTGTACTTCGCAAATGCCGCTGCCGGGACGGCGGCCGTCAAGGGCGATAACTTCCGCGCATGGGGCCACGGCCCGCTGACGGGCGATGTATCGCTCGATGCGGACGAACCCATGGTCACCTATACCATTCCCTGCGTGCATCAAGGCGAATTCGCCGAGGCACGCATCGCCTTCCCTAGCGACTGGGTGCCGCAGCTTGCCGCTTCGGGCGAAGAGCGCATGTCAACGATCCTGAGCGAAGAGAAGGAATGGGCCGACGAAGCTAACGCCCGCCGCGCTCACGCTCGCATGATTGCCAATGCACTTGCCGTGCTAAGTGTTGTTGCGGCGGTGGTCTTTACCGGCACAATCGTTATGCTCAAGCTGCGCAAGCGCAAGCCCAAGCCGCTTTTCCAGGACGAATATTTCCGCGATGTGCCTTCGGCCGACCATCCCGCCGTGCTTTCGGCCCTCATGAGCTGGAACGAGGTGCCCGACCAGGCATATATCGCCACGCTCATGAAGCTCACTGACGACCGTGTGATCAAGCTGGAGCAGGCGACCGTGACCAAGGCCAAGAAGGGTCTGTTGGGGCGTGAAAAAGAAGAGCAGACGTATCGCGTGACGGTGAGTGATGCGGGCTGGAAGTCGGCCAAGGGCATTGACCACATGGTGCTCAAGGTCTTCTTTGCCGGTGCTAAGCCTGACGAGAACGGTGACCGTTCGCGCACGTTCGACGAGCTGCAGCACTACGTCAAGCAGCACGCTACACCCGTGGGTGATAAGCTCGAGGACTATCAGAACACCGTTAAGGGCAAGCTGGCCGATAGCGAGTACGTTGCCTCGGACGGCATTGTCGCAATGGTGTTTGGCCTGGTCCTGGGCATTCTAATTGCCTTTATTCCTATTGGATCCATTTTCTTTACCGACGGCGCGCAGGCGAACATTATCGCCGCGGTTATCTCGGTGCCGATTGTGCTGGTGGGTATCGGCGTGGGCCTTACGTTCCGCCGCTTTACGCCGGAGGGCGCCGAGGTGGCGGCTCGCTGCAAGGCACTTAAGCATTGGCTCGAGGACTTCACTCGTCTAAAGGAAGCCGTCCCCGGCAATCTGGTGCTGTGGAACAAGCTGCTGGTGATGGGCGTGGCGCTGGGTGTTTCCAAGGAAGTGCTGCGTCAGCTTGCCGAGGCCGTGCCGCCCGAGGTGCGCGAGGCCGACGGCTTCTATGACAATTATCCCTGCTACTGGTGGTACTACCATCATTACGGTATCGAGTCTCCGCTCGATTCGTTCGATGACGTGTATCACGAGAGCATCCGTGAGCTGGCGTCGAGCTCCGACAGCTCGGGCGGCGGCGGAGGCGGCGGCTTCTCTGGCGGCGGAGGCGGCGGCGTCGGCGGAGGCGGCGGCGGAACGTTCTAGCGCGCTCTGATTTTTGGGATGGATCTTCTCCGGCGACTGTTGGCGGAAAATCTATCCCATTTTTATGCTTTGAAATGGGTCTATCTTTCCGTTACGGATCCCCACACAGGGGGCAGTGGGCAAAAAATGCCAAATATGAGTACTGTTGCCATTATAGTGACATATATTTGCACTAAATAATGGGCTCCTAATGAGATTATCTCTCGTTAGGGGCCCATTTTATTGAACATTTGTGGAAATACGTCAGTTCGCCTGACTGGCTGCTATGTCTAAAAGCCTCTAAAATGCCCCAAATCGCTGCTACTAAAAAGGTAACAGTACTCATATTTGATGTTTTTTGCCCACAGCTATTTGCAGACCCCTCTATAGGGCGACGCCAACGAGGGTTTCGTCGACTGTGTTACCCAAGAATGTCCCCAACGACTAGGTGCGGTTGCTGCCAAGGAGTGTCCCGGGGTGCCGGCACAAAAGGAACGTCCCTAACTGCCGGGTTTAGGCTGTTAGGTCGAGTTCGTAGAGGAAGCTTTCGCGCGGCATGTCGTGACGGCGCTCTTCGCGGTTGGCGCGGTGCGTGGCCGTGCGCTTAAAGCCGTGCATCTCGTAGAACTTCCACGAGCAGTTGGAGTCGGTGTACAGGTGCGCCCTCGTCGCTCCAAGCGAGGACAGGTGCGAGACGGCGGCATCGAGCAGAACCGTGCCAACGCCCAGGCCATGGACATCGCGATCCACGGCAAGCAGCGTGACCTCGTTGTCGTGCGGCAACGGGCTGCTCTCGAGCAGGCGGTTGTTGGTTCGGATGGTTGCGCGCACAAACGAGAGATACTCGGCGCAGGCATCAGGCTCCAGCTCACGCATCTGCGATAGCAGTGCGCGTTCGGTATCCATCCAATGCTCGTTGATAGTGACGCCGGAGTTCTGTCCTGCGCGTGCAAGTGCAATGCCGCGCGCCTCGCCGTCAATCACCGCAACCTGCGAAAACGTCGATGACGAAAGGCAATAGGCGAGGTCGCACGCGGCCTCAAGGCGGTTGTACTCATCGTTATCCGAATTGTTATGCCAAAGTTGCTGCAGAATCAGCGCGATGGCGTCGAAGTCTTCGGTATCAAACGGTCGGTAGAGAACCCGCGAGACCATGGTGCCTCTTTCTTTTGCGGATGCATATCGAACACAATTCTACCACGCCATTGGCATCAAATTATGGTGCCCCTGTGTTCCATGAACTCACCGTGCCCATCCCCTCCGCTCGCAAACTTTTTCTGCACATGCGCCCGTTGCGGGGTGCATCGATGCGCTCGATGCGCTACATTAAATCAGTATTTTCAATGCCGCTGCGCGAGCGCTGCAGATCGACGTATCACCGACTCACAGAGCACGGCGGCGTACCAGACAGGAGGACTGCATGGGATCTGATGTGAAGATCGCACGCGCGTTGATCTCGGTTACCGATAAGACGGGCGTTGTCGATTTCGCACGGACGCTGGTTGACGACTTTGGCGTCGAGATCATCTCTACGGGCGGCACGGCTCGTGCCATCGAGGACGCGGGCATTCCCGTAACCCCCATCGAGGAGTTCACGGGCTATCCCGAGATGATGGACGGCCGCGTTAAGACCCTGCACCCCAAGGTTCATGGCGCGCTGCTGGCCCGCCGCGATTCCGAGCAGCACATGCAGGAGGCCGCTCAGCACGGCATTAAGCTGATCGACCTGGTCGTCGTCAACCTGTACGAGTTCGAGAAGACCGTTGCCAATCCCGAGGTCACCTTCGCGGACGCCATCGAGCACATCGACATCGGCGGTCCCTCCATGCTGCGCTCTGCTGCCAAGAACGCCACGAGCGTTACCGTCATTTCCGACCCGGCCGACTATGATGCCGTCCTGGCCGAGATGCACGAGACCGGTGGCTGCACCACGCTTTCCACCCGTCGTCGCCTGCAGGTGAAGGTCTACCAGACCACCGCCGCCTACGACACGGCTATCTCCCGTTGGCTTGCCGCCCAGGCAAGCGACGTGGCGGACACCTCTGCCAAGCTCGAGATCTCGCTGGAGAAGGTCGACGACCTGCGCTATGGCGAGAATCCTCAGCAGAAGGCTACGGTCTACCGCTTTGCCGAGGGCTGCGAGAACACCGCGAGCTCGCAGTTCCCGCTCGTGGGCTCCGAGCAGATCCAGGGCAAGCCGCTCAGCTACAACAACTATCTGGATGCCGACGCCGCTTGGAACCTGGTCCGCGAGTTCGATGAGCCTGCCTGCGTGATCCTCAAGCACCAGAACCCCTGCGGTTCTGCCGTTGCCGAGGACATCACGGCTGCCTACGACCGCGCATTCGCCTGCGATCCCAAGAGCGCCTTTGGCGGCATCATCGCCTGCAACCGCGAGGTTCCCTATGAGCTGGTCGAGCACTTTGCCGATCAGAACAAGCAGTTCGTCGAGGTCATCATCGCCCCGAGCTACACTGCCGAGGCGCTCGAGCGCATGGCCAAGCGCCCCAACCTGCGCGTGCTGGCCACCGGCGGCGTGGACCACGGCGCCCAGGTGGAGCTGCGCTCCATCGACGGCGGCATGCTGGTGCAGGAAGTCGACCACGTGACCGAGGATCCCGCGACCTTTACGTTCCCCACCGACCGCAAGCCCACCGACGCCGAGATGGCCGAGCTCGAGTTTGCCTGGAAGGTCTGCAAGGGCGTTAAGTCCAACGCCATCCTGGTTTCCAAGGGCAAGGCCGGCATTGGCATGGGTCCGGGTCAGCCTAACCGCGTTGACTCTGCGCTGCTTGCCTGCGAGCGCGCCGAGGACTTCTGCGAGCGCGAGGGCGTGGAGAAGGGCGGCTTTGCCTGTGCAAGCGACGCGTTCTTCCCGTTCCGCGACAATGTCGACGTGCTTGCTGCGCACGGCGTGACCTGCATCATCCAGCCCGGCGGCTCCAAGCGCGACGACGAGAGCATCCAGGCTTGCAACGAGCACGGCATTGCGATGGTCTTCACGGGTGCCAGGCATTTTAGGCACTAGAGGCTTTCCCAAGCACCCGACCTTGCCCCTCAAACCGTCGCTTGCGTACATTTAGTACGCGGCGCTCCTCTTTCGGGGCAATCTCGGGCACTTGGAAAACCCTTAATGGGATGTTGTTCTATCCTATTAAGCTGATCGGTCGCCTGACCATATCGTCAAAATAATCTCCGCAAAAGACGGTCGCTCCGTTTGGAGGGCCGTCTTTTTGGTATAAGAGGACGAAATGACTAACACGAAAGGTATGACCATGCCCCAGATTGATGATGCCGAGCTGTTTGGCAATGCCGAGGATCAGCGTGCGTACGAGGACTTTTGCGCCAATCAGGAGGCGGTCGAGAAGTTTACGCTCGACAAGCCCGCGCTTGTCTGTCGTTGGCGCATGTCCAATAAAAAGGTGCCCATGCTCAACCGCCACATTCGCGCACTGTCCGAGCGCTTGGTGCAGGGCGAGCCGCTTACCCATAACATGCTCAGCTGGGCCAAGCAGCACGTTGAGTGGTCGCTTGCCGAGGGCGATTACACCGCACGCGACGGCGTGCTCATGCTGGTGATCGACGTCAACGGCAACGCCGCCATGACGGTGGGGGAGTACGAGCCGCTAGCCGATACGTCGGCCAAGGCGCTACGTGCCCGCTCCGCCGAGGCCCGCTCCGAGGCCGACGAAACCGGCGTGGCGCCCGAGCTACTCGCCGCCGTCGATAACGGCGAGCTTGCCTTTGTGGCACCAGCGGACGAGTGCCTGTGCGGCACGGCGACGCTCATTGAACAGCTGGCCCAGACCAAGGACATCCCGGTCACGCGCGTAGACATCCCCGCTCAGCTCAAGGGTGCGCTGTTCCTGGTGAGCGACGAGCACGGCGTGGTCCCCGCAACTGAGACGGACGCCGCCGAGGCCGACGCCGCGACGGTCGCCTTCTTCGCCGAAGGCTACGAAAAGCTCCGTGCCCGCCGCTAAATGATTTTTCTGGGACGGGGATTAAAAACTCATTTTGGTCTCCGTTTCCGTCGCGAGCGTGAGGCGGACAAAACGCCCCCGCTTGCGAACAGTTCTGTCACCTTGGTGCCGCGCGAGGCGCGCACCTGCGGCTCCGCGGTCATAATGGGGCAAGACAACCAAGAGGGGAGCGGAATCCATGGCGCTGATCTATATCGTTGAGGACGACGAGCCCATTCGTCGCGAGCTTGCCGACATCCTTGTCCGTGCCGGTTTTGAGGTCGAGGCCTGCGAATCGTTTGAGCATGTCTCGCGCGATATTCTCGCCGCCGCGCCCGACCTGGTGCTGCTCGACCTCACGCTTCCCGTCAAGGACGGCCAGCATATCTGCCACGAGGTTCGCCGCGAATCCGAGGTCCCCATCATCGTGCTTACCTCGCGCTCGACCGAGATCGACGAGGTCATGTCCATGACGCTCGGCGCGGACGACTTTGTTCCCAAGCCCTACAGCGCCCGTGTGCTCGTGGCACGCATCAATGCCCTGCTGCGTCGCACCACGGCTGCCGGCGAGCGCAGCACACTCGTCCACAAGGGGCTGGAGCTCGATCTCGCCCGCTCCATGGTCACCAATACGGCAACCGGTGACAGTACCGAGCTCACCAAAAACGAGCTGCGTATCCTTTCGCTGCTCTTGGGTCGCGCGGGCAAGATCGTCTCGCGATCGGCCATCATGCAGGACCTCTGGGACTCCGATGCCTTCGTGGACGATAACACGCTCACCGTCAACATCAACCGTCTGCGCACCACGCTCGAAAAAATCGGCATCAAGGGGTATTTGACCACGCATCGCGGCCAGGGCTATTCGGTCTAGGTGTCAGGTATGTCGTTTGGCAAGTTCTTTAAAGACGCACTACTTCCCGTCGCCGTGTGGGCGTGCGGCGTTCTACTGAGCTGCTTTGTGCTGACGGTCGCCGGTGCTTCCGTTTCCATCGTGGTCGTGGCGGTCGGCGTGTCCTTTGTCTTTGGCATGCTCGGCATCGTGATCGAGTACGCGCGCCGTCGTCGTTTTCTGCGTCAGCTGGAACGCGCGGCCGAGGAGCTGGAAAGCCCCGCATGGGTGCAGGAGATGGTCCAGTGCCCGACGTATGCCGAGGGCGAACTCGAGTACGAGGTCTTGCGTCGCGTGGGCAAGGCCGCCTGTGACGAGGTGGCAGAAGGCCGCCGTCAGACCGATGACTACCGCGACTATATCGAGAGCTGGGTCCACGAGGCCAAACTGCCCCTGGCGGCGGCCCATCTGATCTTGGAAAACCTGGACGGCAGCGAAGACGATCTGTCGCGTGTGGATGACCTGGCACGCGAGCTTGCCCGCGTGGAGCGCTATATCGACCAGGCACTGTACTATGCGCGCTCGGAAGTCGTGGAGCGCGACTACCTGATTCGTCGTTGGAGCCTCAAGACCTTGGTGACGGGTGCCATTAAGGCCAACGCGCGTGAGCTCATCGCGGCACACGTGGCCCCGGTGTGCGAGAACCTCGACTTCGAGGTGTTCACCGACGAGAAATGGCTCGAGTTTATTCTGGGCCAGCTCATTCAGAACAGCATTAAATATGCGCGTGAGGACGGCGCAAAGATCGTGTTTTCGGGTGCGTTGCTGGACGAGGGCCTGGCAAGTGAGCGCATCGAGCTTACCGTTGCTGACAACGGCTGCGGCGTGAGCGCGGCCGACTTACCGCGCGTGTTCGAGAAGGGCTTTACCGGCGACAACGGCCGCACCACCAAGCGCGCAACGGGCATCGGCCTCTACCTGGTGGCGCGCCTGTGCTCCAAGATGGGCATCGACGTCACCGCAGCATCGGAGCCGGGCGAAGGCTTCGTCGTAACATTCGCTTTTTCAACGAACAAGTTCCAATACTTTGAGTAACGCACATGGCAAACGGCCGCCCAAACAAAACGTGCCGCCCCAATCGGGGCGGCACGCCATCTTTCTTATCAGCCAACTCGCTGAAGTAAGGCTGCGAAGGCGCAAG
>OCAD01000346.1_pt1 | contig 34253 bp, 36 predicted proteins | sample 1538261 | NCBI WGS metagenome assembly OCAD01 (sample SAMEA2580261, study PRJEB22360) | human gut metagenome | biome: human gut; feature: human-associated habitat; material: faeces | place: Denmark | collected 2008/2010
AAGAACTAAATTATAAACAATTGAAAATCAGCTGGGACTAAGTGCCCAGCAGTGAATTCAGAAATAATATCTATATCTGGAGGAATCATAATAGCTCCAACTATTGTATTTGCTAAGTTTATATCAGGATTCATTTCAGGTATTATGGATAAATAAACTTTTCTTATAATACGTTTTTATGTGAATCTGCATTATTATCCCGTTAAAATTAGGAATAGATCTTTGAAATAATTGAAATATAGTCTTTTACAGTTTTTTTTAAAAAAAGGACGATGATTTGAAATAGCTGCTTTGTAGTCTATAAAATAGACTACACATGAACAAAAATAAATATGTCTTCGTCCAGTTGGTTGAATTTATTGATAAGGATAAGTTTAGTCACTTGGTTGATAAATACAATTGAAATGGAAATGTTCAGTCATTCGCGTGCTGGAACCAGCATCTTGCACTGATGTTTAGTCAGTTTAGCAATGGTAATAGCTTGCACGATGTGGTTGTGGCACTGGAATTGCATCATGACAAATGTTATCATCTTGGAATGGGGCGAAATCCTATTGCTAAAACGACATTTGTTTCAGTCAACCAAAACCAGGATTATCGTATCTTTGAAGACTTTGCATTCTTTATAATGGAGTAGGCTCGTAAGAAGCAGGTAACAAGTGTTTTTAAGTTGAAAGGGCATGTGTATGCCTTCGATTCTACGACAATACTTTTATGTCTGTCAATCTTCTGGTGGACCAGGTTCCGTAAGAAGAAAGGTGGTGTAAAAACTTATGTGTTGTATTGCTTAGAAGCAGAAGTTCCAGTATACTTCCATATCTCTACAGCGTCTGTACGCGATACAAAAACTATGAAGTATATCCTTGTGAATCAGTATTTATTAAGTGTTTGATTGTGGTTGCAATGCCATCAAAGAACTCTAAAAGAAACATTTTCACAAGTCTTTCTTTGTAGTGAGAGTTGAAACATTTACAATATGCTATGGAGACGCAGATTGCCAAAGAATGTACTTACCGATTCAGTGATAGAACTTACGGACATAATTGCTCAGTTGAAGTATACTAAGCGATTGTGTTTAGTGAAGTACAGAGACGAATATCAGGATAGAGAGTTTGTCTTTCTTACCAATGTCTTTCATCTTACTTCACTTGAAGTCGCTGAACTATATAAAAACCGTTGGTAGGTTGAGCTATTCTTCAAATGGCTAAAGTAACACTTTAGAATTAAGAAGTTTTGGAGTGTTACGGAAAATGCTGTCCGAATCTAAATCAGTACTGCCATTATTAGCTATTGCTTTGCTGCTATAGTTCAACATGGCATAAAACTGGAACGGTCAACATATGAAGTTATACAAATCCTAAGTATTTCTCTTATGGACAAATCAAGCCTTAATAGTTGTCTGTGAAGACTAATTTCAACGATGCAAACTTCCCTTTTTGGGGAATTGTTTGATTAATATTGATTTGTCCTAGTTTTAACGGGAAACTAATAGTGATTATGAATTCAATTGCCAAATGTAATTGAAGTTATTAAAAGATTGGTGTTTAAATCAATAGTTTCTGGAGTAATAAAGAATTAATTCGTGATAAATAATTATGAAAAAAAAAGTCAAAATGTCTCTTGTTTTTATCATAATCATTTGTGTTATAGGGTTCCTTACATATACTGTATATGGCATTACACAGATGTACAAAATAAATAAATGGCAAAGTGCTATTGGTAAAGAACTACCAAGTAAATTCAAAAAAATACTACCCCTTAAAAGAGATATAAGAGGTCGGTTTTACATAACCGGCAAAATTGGAATACATAAAAGAGATTTTATCTTGGATACTCAAGCTAGAAGTATGGCGAAAATAGAGAATCTTCAGTCATTACATGCAAGTCTTTGGGGAGTTTATCCTAGAGCTGTGAAAAACTTATACGGACAACAGGAAAAGCTCGCTTTATATATGTTAGATAATGTCGATATAGGAGATGGATTGTCACTGTATAAGCCGTTATTCAGTGGTATAACACAAACTAATGCTTTATATGCTCTGTTGGATAAAGACTTATTAGGTAAAGACATCTTGCAACATTTTGTGTGGAAATATTCTTTGGATCATGATGAACTGACTTTGTTTTCAAATTCAGATTCCGATATGATTCATGAAGAAGCTCAGAATTACACAAAAATCGAGAATGCTTTGGAAGAGGGGGTACCATTGATATTTGATGCGGTGAAAGAATCATATAAATACCATTTCGATTTAGGTTATGAGGGGTATATCAGTATTAATAAGGAATTGTATGATAAGTTGAAGGGAAAATATCCACGGAAGGAATACTTGTCTAAGACAAAGGACAACTGTGTGGACACTACATTCATGCTAACTAACGTGCCGATAAGAATCAATGGCCTATATATTCCTGATTGTGAGTTGACCTATAAATCTGGATTTGATATGAATTTATTAGGAGTTGGATTTATTGAAAGATTCAACTTTATACTTGGCTATCAAAAGGGTGATAAAGTAGTCATGAAGGAAGATCTTTACTTACAGCCACGAAAAATAGCATCAAAACCCAATGATTTTGTGTATTGTCCATCAAAGGGATTTGAAGTTGGCTATTTGGAGGATGGTGCAGTCGTTACATTTTTAGAAGTAAATGGAGAAGCAAATCGTAAAGGGCTGGAGATAGGTGATAAGGTATTGGACATAGATAATGGAATCGTAAGTTTAAGTGCTGATTCCATCAACAACGGTAGTGTTACATCATATATAAGAAAAGAAAAAATTATTCGATTAAAGATAGAAAGGAATAATATAAAAATAGATTTAGAAATTTAATAGCAAAAGCCGAAAAGCTATAATAGAGTAGGCGTAATTTAAAATAAGTATATTATGAAAGAAATGAATTTTTATGGATGCGAATCTCTGAGCATGAATGAGGCTATGGTCATTGAAGGTGGCGATGCTTATGAAGCAGGATATGCAATCGGAAAAGCGATTCGTGATTTCGGAGAAGGACTTTGGGACGGTTTGTGTGGTAAATAAGAGCATTAAGTAAACAGCAAAAGCCGAAAAGCTATAATAGAGTAGGCGTAATTTAAATAAGTATTATTATGAAAGAAATGAATTTTTATGGATGCGAATCTCTGAGCATGAATGAGGCCATGGTCATTGAAGGTGGCGATGCTTATGAAGCAGGATATGCAATCGGAAAAGCGATTCGTGATTTCGGAGAAGGACTTTGGGACGGTTTGTGTGGTAAATAAGAGCATTAAGTAAACAGCAAAAGCCGAAAAGCTATAATAGAGTAGGCGTAATTTAAATAAGTATTATTATGAAAGAAATGAATTTTTATGGATGCGAAACTCTGAGCATGAATGAGGTCATGGTTATTGAAGGTGGCGATGCTTATGAAGCAGGATATGCAATCGGAAAAGCGATTCGTGATTTCGGAGAAGGACTTTGGGACGGTTTGTGTGGTAAATAAGAGCATTAAGTAAACAGCAAAAGCCGAAAAGCTATAATAGAGTAGGCGTAATTTAAATAAGTATTATTATGAAAGAAATGAATTTTTATGGATGCGAAACTTTGAGTTTGAATGAAGTTATTATTGTATCAGGAGGAGGAGTAGCTTATGATCTTGGACACGCAGTAGGCAGTATTGGAAGAGACATTCTTATTGCTTGGCTTTTTAAGAAATTGTAATTATTCAACAAAACAGAAAGGCTGTCTCATTTTTGAAGACAGCCTTTCTGTTTTTAACCTAACGATAACATAAGCATAACATATTCTCTTTTTCAGAACGGTTACTTTTGTGCTATAGATTAGAAAACAAAGTAACCGTTTAAATTTTAATCAGATATGTTATTACCGAACGAATGGATAGAGAACAGTATTGAGACATACATCTATCAGCACACAACAAAATCACAGATAATCTACTGGATTGTTTTATTTGCAGTAACAGTCACATTAGTGGCACTTCCATTTATCTATGTAGATATCTCCGTACAGGGGAGTGGAGTAGTGAGACCGGTAGCGGAAAAAGCGGAAATAACTTCTTCCATTACAGAAATTGTAGATTCGGTTTTTGTAAAGGAAGGAGAGCAGGTTAACAAGGGTGACGTGATACTAAGATTCAGAACCAATAGCTCTGATTATAAAATCAATTATCAGACCAGCCGACTGAATGATTGCAGTGCGCAGCTTGCCGACCTTGCTTATCTGGCTGAGGGTGATTGTCCGAATTCCTTCAGTTCTCCAGTAAGACAACAGGAATATGCCTATTTTATCCGTAAGAAACAGGAACTGGAAACAGGATTGGCACAAGCGGAAAAGGAATATCTCAGGAATAAAACCTTGTTTGAAAAGAAAGTTATCTCTGAGGAGGAATACGACAGTTACTATTTTAAGTACAAAAGTCAACAAAATGAATTGGCATCGTTGGTACAAAGCCAGATCAGTACATGGCAGGCAGACCTGAATACATACAGGAATACATACAATGAAATGAGTACCAACCTGAAGCAGGAAATAAAAGATAAGGATATGTATATTGTCCGTAGTCCGGTAGATGGAACTGTTGACCAGTTCTCTGGAGTATATCGTGGCAGCAGCATTCAGGCAGGACAGTCTTTAGCTGTCATAAGCCCCGACTCAACACTATGTATTGAGGTATATGTCACACCAAGAAATATCGGATTCATGAGTGTTGGCATGCCTGTAAATGTGCAGGTGGAATCCTTCAATTACAACGAATGGGGGACAATACCGGGAAGAGTGAAGGATATATCATCAGACTTCCTGACAGACAGTCAGGGAAATTCCTTCTACAAGGTGAAATGTGAAATGGAGCGCGACTTCCTTCAACTAAAGAGCGGAAGAATAGGAAAACTGAAAAAAGGGATGACGGTAAATGCGCATTTTATGGTAACAAAACGGTCGCTGTTTGACCTGCTTTATCAGAAGATGGACGGATGGGTAAATCCGAAGCAGTATGAGAATGAAACGATGGTAGCTAAACTGAATTGATTGTGAATATAGAATAAAAGAATTATGTATAGAAAAGGAATTAAAATTAAACAGCATGACATTACTGACTGCGGTGCTGCATGTCTTGCCTCTGTATGTGCACATTATGGACTTCAATTTCCTGTTGCCCGCATCCGCCAGTATGCCTTTACAGACCAGAAGGGAACTAACGTATTGGGGATGATTGAAGCAGCAAACCGTCTCGGACTTTCAGCAAAAGGTGTAAGAGCACAGTTTGAAGCTCTTTCCATCGTACCGAAACCAACAATTGCACATGTGATTGTGCACGAGCATTTGCAGCACTTTATTGTCCTGTATAAAGTAGAAAAGGAACACATTACCTATATGGATCCCGGTGACGGTAAAATGCATAAGGTTACGAATGCTGAGTTCCAGAAAATGTGGACAGGTGTACTTGTTCTGATGGAACCGGAGGAGACCTTTAAAAAGGGAAACATGAAAACGAGCATGACAAGGAAATTTTTCTCACTGCTGGCTCCACATAAGAGTGTCATGATGCAGGCTGTATTCGGGGCGTTAATATATAGTATATTAGGACTTTCCACTTCTGTATATGTAGGTAAGATTACTGATTATGTCCTGGTAGACGGAAATATTAACCTGCTTAACCTTATGGGAATTGTGATGATTATTATTTTGATTCTTCGTACATTCATAGGATCAATGAAAAGCATTCTGGCATTGAAGACCGGGCAACGAATAGATGCAGCTCTGATTCTCGGTTACTACAAGCATTTGCTGACATTGCCGCAACAGTTTTTCGATACCATGCGTGTAGGAGAAATCATTTCGCGTGTGAACGATGCGGTGAAGATACGAAACTTTATCAACAATGTATCTCTTGACCTGGTAGTAAACATGATGATTCTGTTATTCTCGGTAGGTCTGATGTTCGTGTATTCGTGGGAACTTGCCTTGGTGACATTGGCATCCGCGCCCTTGTTTTTGCTCATTTTCTGGGCTTTCAATAGGCTGAACAGAAAATATCAACGTGGCATCATGGAGAGCAGTGCAGATCTGGAGTCTCAGTTGGTTGAATCTATAAATTCCATTTCGACAATCAAACGTTTCGGTATAGAAGACTTTGCGAATTTGAAAACAGAAACACGTTTTGTACATCTCCTGAAGAACACCTATCGCAGCATTTATGGGGCAATTATGGCTCAGGGAGGTATCCAGTTTGTATCAACCGCAATAACAATTGCTGTGCTATGGATGGGAAGTGTTCTGGTCATAGACAAGGAACTTACACCAGGTACGCTGATGGTATTCTATTCGCTTATCAGTTATGTCATATCACCGATAGGGTCATTGATTTCATCCAACCAGACAATACAGGATGCGCTGATTGCAGCAGACCGCCTTTTTCAGATTATGGATCTTGAGCGTGAACAGGATGACAGCCAGAAAATAGAACTCAGAAAGGATATGATTGGTGATATTGTGTTTGAGAATGTATCATTCCGATACGGCTCCCGTAAGGAGGTATTTAACGGACTCAACCTGAAGATAGATAAAGGAAAGACCACTGCAGTCATCGGTGAGAGTGGGTCCGGTAAAACTACACTCATATCATTGCTTCAACATATTTATCCGATTCAAAGTGGTCAGATACGTATTGGTGGATATGATATTTCCCAAATAAGCAATAAGAGCCTTCGTAGTCTTGTTGGTACTGTACCACAGCAAATTGAGCTTTTTGCTGGTACTATTATAGAGAATATAGCAGTGGGTGACCTCCAACCTGATATGAAGCGTATTGTAGATTTGGTAGAACAACTTGGTTTGAAGGACTTTATTGAGCGTCTCCCCAATGGCTACATGACCTATATAGGAGAACATGGAGCTTCTTTATCTGGTGGTGAACGGCAGCGAATAGCCATAGCCCGTGCGCTTTATAAGGAGCCGGAAATTCTGATTTTTGATGAAGCGACTTCTTCCTTGGACTCAATATCTGAGAAGCATGTAAAGAGAACACTCGATGCACTGGCCAGTTCCGGAAAGACAGTCATTATCATTGCTCATCGTTTGAGTACTGTAAAAAATGCAGATATGATTGTGGTACTTGACAATGGTAAAGTATCCGAAACTGGAACACACAAACAATTGTTTAATTCCAATGGAATTTACAACAGATTATGGAATGAGCAGTTTGATCAGTTGGATTAAAAGTTCAATCGCGGGATAATGAAAGATGTTCTTTCATTGTCCCTAATTTTAATTTCCGATGCAAACAATATTATATCCCTATAGCTACTGCTTACTTATCTTTATATTCCCCTAAAGCAGAATTATTATTTATGTGATACTTATACATAGCTTGATAAATATTGTTTTTTTTGCTTTTAACTTTATGATAACAGTGTGATAACCTGAATCCTTTTCTAATGCACTTACATTTGCATCATAAATAAGGAATTAAGTATAACATAAAATTTTAATTATTATGATAGCAGAATTAATCGTTTCAGCAGTAGCATCAGTATCTTTGTCAACACCAAAGGTAGTTTATAATGTAGCCTCAGATGATAAGAAAGTGACTAACATTGAGGCGTATTCGGTAAGTGAAGGCAAGTATCTAAAACGTATTTATAAGATACACTTTATTTATAATGCAAAAGGGGAAGTGACCGATAAGAATACATATCAGTGGGATGAAAGAAACTCCGGATACGTTCTTAAGGATACTGAGAAATTTACTAAATAATGCAATCATAATTCTTCTCTTAAAAGTTTAAACGTAAAATCCCTGGTCATGTACGAACAAGTACTGAATATCAGGGATTTTTTTCATTGTATATAATGAGCTATATAAATCTTACAGTATAGGTCTTATAATTATTGGATTCTTTGTTAACATTGCGATAACATAATAGTAACATAAACTCTTGTTCTTTGCGCATACTTTTGCAGCAAAAAATAATATTAAACATTTCAATTATGAGAAGAATGATGAAACTGGCTTTTGTAGCCATCGCAGGTTTTGCCTGCATGCCGGTTGCTGTAAGGGCACAGCAGATGCCTCTGGTACCGGTTGATAAGGAAGTGAGAATAGGTAAACTGGATAACGGACTTACATACTATATCCGTCATAATGAATATCCCAAGAACCAGGTGGACTTCTATATCGCCCAAAAGGTGGGTAGTATCCTTGAAGAGGACAACCAGCGCGGATTGGCGCATTTCCTTGAACACATGTGTTTCAACGGAACAAGGAACTTCCCGGGCAGCTCTATGATCAAATGGCTGGAGTCTGTAGGTGTTAAGTTCGGTTATAACCTGAATGCCTATACGAGCATTGATGAAACTATATATCGTATCTCCAGTGTACCTACAGAACGTATCGGGGTACAGGATTCATGTCTGATGATTCTGTCCGACTGGGCTGACGGCCTTTTGCTCGAAGGTAAGGAGATAGACGAGGAACGTTCCGTTATACATGAGGAATGGAGAAGCCAGCTGCCCCCGAATATGAGAATAATGGAGAAACTGCTTCCGGAGATATATCCTGACAGCAGATACGGACACCGACTTCCTATAGGAACCATGGAAGTAGTGGACAATTTTCCGCATCAGGCTTTGCGCGACTATTATGAAAAGTGGTATCGTCCTGACCTGCAGGGTATAGTTGTGGTAGGTGACATTGATGTTGACCGTATAGAAGGCAAGATCAAGGAAATGTTCTCAAAGATTGAGAAGCCTGTAAATCCGGCAGAAAGGGTTTACTTCCCGGTAGCCGACAATGAAAAGCCTATTGTCGTTTTCGGCTCGGATAAGGAGCAGGATAAATATGTGGCTCAGATTATGTTCAAGTATGATGCCCTGCCTGATTCATTGAAGGGAACAATGGCTGATGTTACAACCGCTTATCTGCTTGATATGGCCCAGATGATGCTACAGATAAGACTGAACGAACAGGGACAGAAGGCGGATGCTCCGTTTGCGGCGGCTTCTGCATTTTACGGTGAGTTTATTATGGCAAAGACGAAACAGGCTTTCCAATTTGCTATGCTTCCAAAAGGTAACAGTTTCGACGAAGGACTGAAGGCTGTCTACCGTGAGGCTCTTCGTGCAAAGAGAGGAGGATTTACCGCCACTGAATATGCGCGTTGCCGTACAGAATATCTTTCTCAGCTTGAGAAGGCATACAACAACCGTAATCAGCAGGAAAACAAGACTCTTGCAGAATCGTATGTGCGCAATTTCATTGACAAGAAGCCTATACCGGGTATAGAGACGGAATATCAGATGATGAGCATGATAGTTAACCAGATACCTGTAGAAGCTGTTAATCAGGTGTTCTCGCAGATTGTTTCGGACAAGAACCTGGTTGTTCTCGGTATGATGCCTGCACGCGAAGGTGAAACCTGTCCTAAGGATGAAGATATACTCGCATTGCTTTCTCAGGTGGAATCCGAAAATATTGCTCCTTACGTGGATAACGTGAAGGATGAACCATTGGTAAGCGAATTGCCGGCAGCCGGAAAGGTGGTGAAAGAGAACATGCTTTCTGATGCCGGAGCCAAGGAATGGATTCTTTCAAACGGTGCAAAGGTGATATTGAAGAAGACTGACTTCAAGGCTGACGAAATCAATATGATGGCTGTGGCAAAAGGCGGTACTTCGGTTTATGGAAACAACAAGACTGCGGACTTGATGTTTATGCCTGCTGTATTGGAACAGCATGGATTGGGAAATTTTACTAATTCCGATCTTTCAAAACTACTTGCCGGAAAACAGCTTTCTCTGAAAATTACGTTGGATGACTATGTACGCACACTGTCTGGAAACACTACTCCTAAGGACCTGAATACTTATATGGAGATGATATACATGACTTTCACAGGACTGACAGTAACAGAGGATGAATTTGTCGCCATGCAGAATCTTTATAAAGGAGTTATTCAGAATCAGGAACAGAATCCGAGCTTCGTATTCCAGAAGAAGGTGCAGGAGTTCCTTTACGCATCGTCTAACAAGCAGGTGTTCGGTGTAAGTGATATTGAGAAGGCAAACCGTGAGAATATCCTTTCCATCATCCGTGAGCAGCTTGCCAATGCAGCCGAGTTTACATTTGTATTCAGCGGAAACTTTGATGAAGCGGAATTAAAGACACTGGTTGAGCAGTACATAGCCTCACTTCCTTCTGTCAAGGGAAAGAAACAGGAACTGAAACATAACAGTGCGGTTGAAATCAAGGCTGGTAGCGAAGAGAAGGAGTTTGCCATGAAGATGGAAGTACCTCAGGGAAGTGCGGCCGTTGTCATCAGCGGAAAGATGCCTTACTCATTCAAGAACAGGCTGATGGCTTCAATGTCGGCACAGATAATCTCTACACGCCTTCTGAATGAAGTCCGTGAGAAGGAGGGTGCAGTATATAGCATATATACCCAGGGTTCTCAGGAAAGACTCTCTGAAATGTCAGTTACATATCAGACTATATTCCAGGTTAAGCCTGAAAAGAAAGACCGTGCACTTGAAATCATCCGCAACGAGTTTGAGAAGCTGGCAAAGGAAACACCTGTAGAGGAGCTTGACAAGGTGAAGGAGTTTATGGTGAAGCAAATCACTGAAGACGAGCATACCAACAGCTACTGGTGCTCGATGATGGCCGGCAACGAGCTTCTGCCTTCCGGAATCTGTGTAAAGGCTGAACAGACCATACTGTCCATTACACCAGAAGAACTGTCCGGCTATGTCAATGAAGTAATGAAGCAGAATAACTATAGGGTTCTGGTAATGATGCCTGAAGGTAAGTAGGTTATATGGATTAAAGAGGGTGCGGTTCACATCCTCTTTAATTTTTACTCATAAATTGACTTAATTGTAAAATAAACAAAAGCGTATTCTCTTAACCTACTGATAACATTTGGATAACCTCAATCTTCTTTCTGCCTTTATATTTTTGTGGTGAACAAATAAAAATGATTAAAGATGAAAAGATTGACATTTATACTAGTTATTGTCGGATTGATTTTCTATTCCGAATATGGATATGCACAAGAAAAAAAATGGACTCTTTCGGAGTGCATTGATTATGCGGTAACACACAATATAGAGGTAAAACAAAGCGATAATCAGATTCAAAATCTGAAAGTAGAGAAGAATACATTAAGAAACAGTTTTCTACCGGATTTGAATGCAGGTGCTTCGCAGAACTTTACATTCGGGCGTTCTCTGAATCAGAGTAATACATATGAAAACAGCAACATACAGAACTCTTCTTTCTCTGTAAGCACTGAAATTCCTATTTTTATGGGATTCAAACGTACAGCTTCTCTATCACAGAATAAATTTGATTTACTTGCAGCTGAAGCAAATAAGGAGCTTATTAAAAACAACCTGCTAATAAATGTGGCAGGGGCATATTTTCAGATACTGCTTAATAAAGAAATATATAATATAGCACTGGAACAGATACAGCTTACCAAGGAGCAGGAAGCTTGTACAAAGATATTGATTGATAATGGGAAAGCAGCCGAATCACAACTTTACGATGTCCGTGCTCAATTGGCTGATGATGAACTGACGGCAACAGAAGCACGAAATTCATTACGACTTTCTTTTCTTGATCTGGTACAACTTATGGAATTAGATGAATTAGATGAATTAGATGAATTTGATATTGATTCCATAGATGGGGATATTGCTATTGCCGATACTTTGAGCCCGGTAAATATTTATCAGTCAGCTCTAACATGTATGCCACAGATACGTCAAGCGTATTATGCTTTGCAGAGTAAAACAAAAGGCATAAAGATAGCCAAGTCCGGATTTTATCCTACTATATCTTTTGTAGCGGGAATGAGTACAAGTTACTATAACAACAATTCTGCTCTATATGAGAATTTCAGGAAGCAGTTTAATAACAACATGCAGAAAAGTCTGTGTCTAACGGTTAGTATTCCTCTTTTCGACAGGTTTTCGACGAGAAACAAAGTACGTTCAGCACGTATAGAAGAGAATAATGCTAGATTGTCCTTAGATAATGAGAAGAAGCAATTATATAAAGATATAGAACAGGCCTATACAGATGTAATTTCTGCGTATGAAAAATACCGTTCTACGACAAAAGCGGTAATGGCTAACGAAGAAGCGCACAGATACGCTTTAGAAAAATATGCAGCAGGAAAGTCAACTGTATTTGAATATAATGAAATAAAGATGAAACTTGCAGATGCGCTTTCAAAACAGTCTCAGGCGAAATATACATATCTATTGAAAGACCGTATTCTGGCCTTTTATTCATGTTTTACAATAACTGATTAATACTGATAATCATGTGTTCGATAAAAATTAAACTTGATGTAGTCTTAAGGCATAAGGGAATGACATTAAAAGAGCTTTCAGAAAAAACGGGTCTAACTATATCAAATCTTTCCAATATAAAGAATAATCGAATAGCATCCATCAGGTTTTCTACACTTGAAAAATTATGTAAAGTCCTAAGCTGCCAACCTTATGATTTATTGGAATATCATCATTAACGTAACAATAACATAATAATAACCTCATAAAGGTGATATGTCTACTACATTTGCATCATAAGAAAATTAATAAAAAACTATATATTATACAGATATAAAATCAAATTAAGGCAAAGTGAATATAATGATTTGACTAACATAAACAAGATAGGAATACATTAAATATAAGAAATATAATTCATTTTATTAAAAAGCATTTTATGGAAAAGAAGAGTAAAAGACAGAAAACAAAATTGATTTCTATTGATGAAATGAGAAATGTAAATGGAGGTGCATCCATTATATCAGGAGATGAATTTTCTCAATTGAAATTGCCTATCGGTATGCGTAAGAAATTTTAATGTTAAACATTTAATAGGAAAAACAATGAAAAAAGAAAAAATTACAATGATTAAAGAAGACGAGTTGAAGCAGATTTATGGTGGATGTATAGAAGAGCCAAGCCTGAAAACAGGTCCATTAACAATGGAAGACATCTTAGATCCATTTTTAAATGGATTTAAAATCCATTGATATAATACTGCAAATGTCTAAAGTTATGAGGGTGTTCATTCATTATGAACGCCCTCTTTTTATATAATAATCAAGTATGTTGTATCGCAGAATTACAATAAGATAAGTCTCAAAAGCATATTCTTTTTTTCCTTAATATTTTTAGATTGTGTTACTGAATCAAAAGCGAAAGAATTTATTTATGTAGCGGAGAAACGGGGTGGAATTCTTTTCGATAGAGAAAGGAGGCTCCTACTTAGATCTTCAGGAATCGCGGGAATGGAAAGTGGAAGTTGAATCTAATTATTTTCCCTGAATGACATCTGATGACATCTGGTGACACCTGATGACGGTGTTGTATCACAGCGGTTTAAGCCTTATATATTTGCAGTCGAATTCAACATTTATGTCAAACCCAAAAATGATTCGACAATGAAGAGAAGAATCCTATTTTCAGTATTGTGTGTGCTGGCAGCGGCAGGTGCCTTCGCACAGGGACAGGGTCTTGCCGGCATCAATGAAGCTACCAGCCTTATGACTTCGTATTTCGATCCGGCCACCAAATTGTGTTATGCCATCGGAGCCGTACTCGGTCTGGTCGGCGGTATTAAGACGTATGGCAAGTTCAGCAGCGGTGACCCGGATACGTCCAAGACTGCGGCGAGCTGGTTCTTCGCCTGCATCTTCCTGATTGTGGCCGCCACCATTCTCCGTTCCTTCTTCCTGTAAGCCATGGATTACCGTATCAACAAAGGAGCAGGCCGTCCGATTGAGTTCAAGGGCTTGAAATCACAATACCTGTTCTTTTTTGCAGGAGGCCTTGTGTCGGTCTTTCTTGCGGTGGTTGTCCTGTATATGGTCGGTGTCAGCCAGCTGGTATGCCTGTCTTTCGGGGCGGTATCCGGTACCCTGGCCGTATGGCTGACCTTCCGCATGAATGCCCGCTACGGTGAGCACGGGCTGATGAAGATGCTGGCCGAAAAACGCCATCCGCGCTATTTGTCAGCCCGTCGCAGAATATTCAGAGCATTAACCAAAAAGAAGAGAAAGAAATGAGAAGTGTATTGAAGGCCTGTGATCTGGAAGACAGATTCCCGATTCTGGCCGTGGAAAACAACTGCATCGTAAGCAAGGATGCGGACATTACGGTAGCCTTCGAGGTCGAGCTGCCTGAACTGTACACGGTGACGGCGGCGGAATACGAAGCCATTCACGGTACCTGGGTAAAGGCCATGAAGGTGCTTCCCAATTATTCTGTCGTGTATAAGCAGGACTGGTTCGTCAAGGAAAACTACCGGAGCGAAGGAAACGGGACGGAAAGTTTCCTGTCCCGCAGCTATGAGCGTCATTTCAACGAACGCCCGTATCTCAGACACCGCTGCTTCCTGTATCTGACAAAGACTACACGCGAACGTGCCCGTCGCCGCAGTGATTTCAGTACCCTGTGCCGCGGCTATATCCTTCCCAAGGAAATCACGGACTGGGATTCGGTCGTGAAATTTCTGGAGGCGGTGGAGCAGTTCGAGCGTATCATGAACGATTCGGGGCATGTCAGGATGAAGCGTCTCAGAACTGAAGAGGTTGTCGGAACGGAAGAATGTCCCGGGCTGATTGAAAGATACCTGACTCTCGGTATGGAGGACACGCACCCCGTATTACAGGACATCTGCCTTGATCCGGAACGTATGCGCATCGGTGACAAACGTCTTTGCCTGCATGTGCTTTCCGATACGGAAGACCTTCCCGGCAGTGTGGGCACGGACATGCGCTATGAGCGCTTGTCCACTGACCGTAGCGACTGCCGTCTTTCGTTTGCGGCTCCGGTAGGACTTCTGCTTTCATGCAACCATGTCTATTCGCAGTACGTGTTCATCGATGATGCGCAGGAAATCCTGCAACGCATGGAAAAGACTTCACGCAACATGCTGTCCCTGTCGAAATACAGCCGCAGCAATGCCGTGAACTATGAATGGGCAGAAATGTATCTTGACGAGGCGCATACGAAAGGGCTTGTTCCGGTTCGGTGCCACTGTAACGTACTGGCCTGGGCGGAAGACGAGGAAGAGTTAAGGCGTATCAAGAACGATACCGGCAGCCAGCTTGCCCTGATGGGATGCGTACCCCATTACAACACGATAGATACCCCGGTGCTGTACTGGTCTGGTATCCCGGGCAATGCGGGCGATTTTCCGGCTGAGGAAAGTTTCTATACCTTTCTGGAACAGGCTGTCTGCCTGTTTGCTTCGGAAACGAATTACCGCAGTTCGCCCAGCCCGTTCGGTATCCGTATGACGGACAGGCAGAGCGGCGTACCGCTTCATCTGGACATCAGTGACCTGCCCATGCGCAAGGGAATCATCACCAACCGCAACAAGTTCATACTCGGTCCCTCCGGCAGCGGTAAATCCTTCTTTACGAACCATCTTGTCCGCCAGTATTATGAACAGGGTACCCATATCCTGCTGGTGGATACCGGAAACAGCTATCAGGGACTTTGCAGCCTGATTCATGACCGGACACATGGCGAGGACGGTATCTATATCACCTATGAGGAGGACAATCCCATCGCCTTCAATCCGTTTTATACGGATTCCGGGGAATTTGACGTGGAAAAGCGTGAAAGCATCAAGACACTGATACTCACACTCTGGAAACGTGAGGATGAAGCCCCAAGGCGTTCGGAAGAAGTGGCCCTTTCGGGAGCGGTGAACGCATACATCCGCAGGATAACGGAAAACAGGGATGTCAGACCCGATTTCAACGGATTCTATGAGTTTGTGCGTGATGACTACCGCCGGATGATTGAGGAGAAGAAAGTCCGTGAGAAGGATTTTGACATCGACGGTTTCCTGAACGTGCTGGAACCGTTCTACCGTGGCGGTGATTATGATTTCCTGCTTAATTCGGACAAGGAACTGGATCTTACCAACAAGCGCTTTATCGTATTTGAACTGGACAATATCAGCGGAAACAAGGTGCTTCTGCCCGTGGTCACGCTGATAATCATGGAAACCTTCATCGCCAAGATGCGCCGTTTGAAAGGTATCCGCAAGATGATACTCATTGAGGAATGCTGGAAAGCCCTGATGTCCGCCAATATGAGTGAGTACATAAAGTATTTATTTAAGACCGTCAGAAAATATTTCGGGGAGGCCGTGGTGGTCACCCAGGAAGTGGATGACATCATCAGTTCCCCTGTCGTGAAGGAAGCTATCATCAACAACAGTGACTGTAAGATTCTTCTTGACCAGCGGAAATACATGAACAAGTTCGACCATATCCAGCGGCTTCTCGGACTGACCGACAAGGAACGTGGACAGATCCTGTCCATTAACCAGGCCAACCATCCCGGACGTTTCTACCGTGAGGTCTGGATCGGTCTTGGCGGTACCCACTCGGCAGTGTATGCCACGGAAGTCAGCGATGAGGAATATGCCGTATATACCACGGAAGAGTCGGAAAAGCTGGAATTGCAGAAGCTTGCCAAGGAACTGGGCGGAAATCTGGAACTGGCCGTGAAACGCATTGCGGAAATGAGAAGGGAAAGGAAAAGGTCAAACGGTAAAGCATGACGGTTATGAATGACAGTTTTGAATCGGATGAAAGAAAGCGTAAGGAGACAATCGAATGTCTCTACTGGTCCCTGATGAACGGATGGGACATACCGAAGGATATCCGTGAACATTACGGATTTTCAGAGGACTATGAACTGTACCACCGGCTTGAAAGTATGGAACCGGAAGATTACAGGGAAAGAAGGCTCAGAGGCGAGATTCCTGATGCCGTGGAGGTCGATGTAAGACTGACACATGCTGTGGAGAAGGTCTTCGAGCGGCTTTGTTCCCCTCCTCCCGTACAGTATCTCGACAAACTGTACGGGGAACTGGAAAAGCTGGGAGGTTTCATAGCCAACCCGAAGAATATTGACAGCCCTTTCATTAATTTCGGTTTTCTCATGAAATACGGCATTGACCGGAATTCCCCGGATGGAATCAGACGGCAACAGGCAGAAAAGGCCTATAAGGAACTTTATGCCAGGTTTGAAACCATGGTCGGCCTGAAGTCCCCAAACAAAAAGGACGACAACGCTATCCGCAAGGAATGCCGGCAGCCAGCCTGTAAAGAAAGGCTGTCCGGAAAAGCCCGCATCCCGGTCAGTCCGAAGCCAAAAAGACGCAAGATGGGGCTTTGAAAAATTTAGTAAAACAAGAACAACATCATTAAAAAAGACAAGACATGAAAAACAGACAGTTGTACAGACTGGCCGCCTGCCTGATCGGGGCGGCATCACTGCTGCTGCAGAGCTGCAGTGAGAGCAGGTTCAAGGACTGTGACCGCCTGTGCGGTTCATGGAGCAGTGTGGAAGGCAAGCCCGATGTCCTTATATATAAGGAAGGGGACGCCTACAAGGTGACGGTCTTCGCACGCAGCGGAAAGACACGGAAGCTGAAGCCGGAAACCTATCTGCTGGTGGAAGAAAACGGTAACCTGTTCATCAATACCGGCTACCGTATAGACATCGCCTACAATGAGGCGGCTGACGTATTGACCTTTTCTCCGAACGGTGACTATGTAAGGAAGGAGGTACGTCCATGAGAAAAAGACTGCTGCTGCTTTGTGCAGGAACCTTTTTTCTTGCCGGACAGATACAGGCACAGTGGGTGGTGACTGATCCGGGAAACCTTGCCCAGAGTATCATCAACATGTCGGACAATATCGTGCATACCTCTTCAACTGCGACAAGTACCGCCCAGAATTTTGCGGAGACGGTGAAGATATACCAGCAGTACAAGAAATACTATGATGCCCTGAAGTCCGTCAACAATCTGGTGAAGGATGCCCGTAAGGTCAGTGAGATTATCCTGATGGTCGGTGACGTGTCGGAAATCTACGTGACCAATTTCCAGAAGATGCTGGGTGACGAGAACTTTTCTCCCAAAGAGCTGGATGCCATCGCTTTCGGTTATACCAAACTTCTGGAAGAGAGCAACGGGGTGTTGCAGGACCTCAAGCAGGTAATCAACGTCAGCACCCTTTCCATGACCGACAAGGACCGTATGGACGTGGTGGATGACTGTTATGCCAGTATGCGCCGTTACCGCAATCTCGTGAATTACTATACGAACAGGAATATAGCCGTGAGTTTCCTGCGTGCCCGCAAGAAGAATGACCTTGACCGTGTCCTGAAGCTCTATGGCAATGACACCTCCAAATACTGGTAGCCTATGGTATTGTTATCCGTGGATTTCTCGAATCTCCATACCATTCTGGAGAGCCTTTACAATGAAATGATGCCCCTTTGCGGAGATATGCTGGATGTGGCCAAGGGACTTGCCGGACTCGGTGCCCTGTTCTATGTGGCCGTCCGTGTCTGGCAGTCGCTTGCCCGTGCCGAACCGATTGACGTGTATCCGCTTCTGCGCCCGTTTGCGATAGGCATCTGCATCATGCTTTTCCCGACTCTGGTACTCGGAACGATGAATACGGTGCTGAGTCCGATTGTGCAGGGAACCCACAAGATGCTTGAGGGGCAGACGATGGACATGCAGCAGTACCGTGAGCAGAAGGACAGGCTGGAACGTGAAGCCATGCTCCGTAATCCGGAAACGGCCTATCTGGTCAGCGATGAGGAGTTTGACCGTCAGCTGGACGAGCTCGGATGGTCGCCCGATGCCATGGCAACCCGTATGGGCATGTATATGGAAGTGGGCATGTACAATCTGGAAAAGAATATCCGTGACGCCTTCCGCAGTCTGCTGGAACTGCTTTTTGCCGCGGCATCCCTGCTGATAGATACGGTAAGAACCTTTTTTCTGGTGGTATTGTCCATCCTCGGTCCCATTGCCTTTGCCTTCAGCGTGTGGGACGGTTTCCAGTCCACGCTCAGCCAGTGGTTCACACGTTACATTTCCGTCTATCTGTGGCTTCCCGTGAGTGACCTTTTCAGCTGTATGCTGGCCAAGATTCAGGTACTTATGCTGCAGAACGACATCCTGGAGCTCCAGAACAATCCGAACTATTCGCTGGACAACTCCAATTCGGTATATGTGATCTTCATGCTGATAGGTATCATCGGATACTTTACCGTGCCGACCGTGGCCGGATGGATTGTGCAGGCAGGCGGTGGCGGAAACTACAACCGAAACATCAACCGTACCGCGACCAAGGCCGGAGGATTTGCAGCCGGTGCCGCAGGTTCCGGACTGGGAAATATCGGAGGGCGTCTGCGTGGAAAATAAACAGAACAGGAACATTAAAATCATGAAAACAGATGGAATTCAAATCACTGACCAATATTGAAAGCAGCTTCAGACGGATACGCCTGATGCTTGCGGTCTTTGTCGGATGCTGCACGCTCGTGACCGTGTTTGCCCTGTGGAACTCATACCGCTTTGCGGAGAAACAGCGTGAGAAAATTTATGTACTCGATGGCGGCAAGTCACTGATGCTTGCCCTCTCACAGGATCTTTCACAGAACCGTCCGGCTGAAGCCAGGGAGCATGTAAGAAGGTTCCATGAGCTATTTTTCGGGCTGTCGCCGCAGAAGGATGCCATCGAGCACAATATCAACCGTGCTCTGCAGCTGGCGGACAAAAGCGCCTATCATTACTATGTGGATTTTGCCGAGAAAGGATATTACAACCGTCTCATTTCCGGCAACATCAACCAGGTGGTACGGGTGGACAGCGTGGTCTGCGACTTTTCCGGCTACCCCTACAGGGCCAGGACGTATGCCCGCCAGATGATTATCCGTGAGAGTAATGTGACGGAACGTTCACTGGTGACTGACTGCCAGCTTCAGAACACGTCCCGTTCCGATGACAACCCCAACGGCTTTATCATCGAACATCTGACCATACTGGAAAACAAGGACATAAGGAGTGTAGAGCGATGAAAAGGAACCTGACGAGACAGGCGGACCTTCAACTCAGGAGGTTCTGCCACAGACTTACCGTTAAACAGCGCAAGGCTGTTCTCTGGATACTGTTTGTCCCGTTTGCCGCCGCATGTGTCTATACGGCATGCAGACCGTTTATAGGCAGTAATAATAGGGGGTCCGGAATGGAATTTATGGAAAAGGATTCACTCCGTATGGAGTTCATTCAATCTATTGTAAGAAATGGAGAAAGAAAAAGTCAAGAAAGTAATGGAACGGCTGATGAAACCGTTCAGGCTCCGGTCCTCAAAGGACAGGAAGCCGCTGAGTGAGGAACAGAAACGCAAACGCGCCGGATTTGTGGTGTATCCGCTGATGTTTCTGCTGTGTCTGGGAAGTTTCTATCTGATATTCTCACCTTCCGGGCAGGAACAGGAGCGGCAGGATAAAGGACAGGGGTTCAATACGGAAATCCCTTCTCCCGAGGACAGCCGCCTGGAAGGAAACAAGAAGGATGCCTATGAGAAGGCCCTGATGGAACAGGAAAGCAGGAAAAGGAAGACATTCTTTGAAGCTGCGGAGTCCATGTTTGCCAAAGAGGAACGGAAAGACAGTGTTGTCCGTCTTCCCGATAACATTCCATCGGAGAGGCAAACAAACATGGGAACGGAAACAGAAAAAGGCAATGCCGGACCGGTCAGTTCCTCGGCCGGAGCCTACCGTGAGATAAACCGTACGCTGGGAAGCATCTATGAACCGCGGACCGATCCGGAAAAGGAAAGGCTTCAGGAAAGGATTGAGGAACTGGAGCGTATACAGCAACAGCAGCAGAAGCAGGAGCCACTGTCAGGCATGGAGGAAAAAATGGCACTGATGGAAAAATCCTACGAACTGGCCGCCAAATACAATAACCGTCAGGCAGTGGAGACTCCTTCTCCCGTCAGAAAAGCGGAGGACAAAAAAGCCATACCGGTGAAACAGGTTCACAATGAGGTGGTATCCTCGCTTTCCAGACCTATGAGCGACGAAGAGTTCATATCCGCCTTTTCGGGAGAACGCAATGCCGGTTTCAATACGGCTGTCGGCCGGAAGACCGTAACGGAAGGCAATACCATTGCTGCCTGTGTACACGGTACGCAGACCGTATCCGACGGACAGGCCTTGCGCCTGCGGCTTACCGAGCCCATGTCCGTTGCCGGACGTTTCATACCGAAAGGGACCGTACTGGTAGGTGGCACACGCATACAGGGTGAACGGCTGGAAATCATGGTCAATGCCGTGGAATACAAGGGAACTATCCTGCCGGTGGAACTGGAAGTCTATGATCTGGACGGACAGCAGGGAATCCTGGTGCCGGGTTCACTGGAATATGACGCTGCCAGGGAGATTGCCGCCAACATGGGAACCTCGATGAACAGCAGCATCAACATTTCCACCGATGCCGGGGCGCAGATTGCCTCCGATCTGGGAAAAGGTGTGATACAGGGCGTTTCCCAGTACATATCCAAACGGATGCGTACGGTAAAGATTACTTTGAAGGCCGGACACCGGGTACTGCTCCATTCACCGGAGAAATGAAATACAGGAAACTATGAAAGAAAAGACAACCATTAAACAAAAGCACATGAAGAAGATTCTGATGATGTTTGCCCTTTTACTGGGCGTATCGGCTGCCTGGGCGCAGCAGAGTAGCGGTGATTATTATGAGGGGCTGACCCGCAAGATCGGTTTCAGCCAGATGATTCCGCCGCACGGACTGGAAATAACGTATGACAAGACCGTCCATGTCATTTTCCCGGCTCCGGTCAAGTATGTGGATCTCGGTTCTACAAACCTGATAGCCGGCAAGGCCGACGGTGCCGAGAATGTAATCCGAGTAAAGGCCACGACACGCAATTTCAGGGAGGAGACCAATATGTCTGTAATAACCGAAGACGGGAACTTCTATACCTTCAACGTGAAGTATGCCGATGAGCCGCTGCTGCTGAATGTGGAGATGTGTGATTTCATCCATGACGGAGAATCGGTGAACCGTCCCAACAATGCCATGGAAATCTATCTGACCGAGCTGGATAACGAGTCACCCCGTCTGGTACGTCTTATCATGAAATCCGTGTATGAGAATGACAAGCGCCGTATCCGTCATATCGGCTGCAAGCGTTTCGGTATCCAGTATCTGCTCAAAGGGCTGTACACCCATAATGATCTGCTTTATTTCCATACCCAGGTAAAGAACTCCTCGAATGTGCCCTTTGACGTGGATTTCATTACGTTCAAGGTGGTGGACAAAAAGGTGATGAAGCGTACGGCCATGCAGGAGCAGGTGATTTATCCTCTGCGTGCCTATAATTATGTGACACGTGTAAACGGCAGGGATTCGGAATGCACGGTATTTGCCCTTCCCAAGTTTACGATACCGGACGACAAGAAACTGGTTGTGGAGATGTATGAGAAACAGGGCGGCCGTCACCAGAGTTTTGAGGTGGTCAACGAAGACCTGGTGCGTGCGGAAACCATCAACGAACTGAAGGTACGATGAGAACAAAAGTATTGTATATGCTGGCATTGCTGCTTGTCCTTTCCGTAGGGCAGGCAGACGCCCAGCGGATTCTGCCAAGGATGCAGGGTGTGGAAATGCGTGGAGGTATGGCTTCCGATAACGGATACTATATGGGAATGACACTTTCAAGCTATGCCAAAGGCGGGAACAAATGGGTATATGGAGCGGAATACCTGCATATGAAACACGGTTACCGTCATGTGACCATCCCTTCGGCGCAGTTTACGGCAGAAGGCGGATATTACCTGAATTTCCTTTCCGATGCGGGAAAAGTGTTCTTCCTCAATCTTGGAGGATCGGCACTGGCCGGATATGAGACGGTAAACTGGTCCGATAAAAAACTCTATGACGGGGCCACTCTGAAAAACGGCGATGCCTTTGTGTACGGCTGTGCCCTGACGCTGGAGATGGAACTGTACCTTGCCGACCGTGTGGCATTGACGGCTTCCTTGCGTGAGCGTTTCCTGTGGGGCGGAAGTCTTGGACATTGCCATACCCAATATGGAATCGGCATTCGTTTTATGATAAATTAGCGGGTTATGGAACTGGAACAGATTAGACGGATTTCTCTTGTCGGTTTTCTTGAAGATCTGGGGCATATGCCTGTATCCCGTAAAGGAAATGATGTCTGGTTCAGATCCCCTTTCAGAAATGAGAGAACCGCATCCTTCAAGGTGGATACGCAGCGGAATGTCTGGTTTGATTTTGGCCTCGGAAAGGGAGGTGACATCTTCCATCTTGCCGGAGAACTGACCGGAAGTACCGGTTTCATGGAACAGCTGGAGTTCCTTTCAGGGAAATCCGGCATCCTTCCCCTCCGGCCTTTACAGGAACGTAAGAAGATACCCCGCGTTTCCGGATTCGAGGACGTGAAAGTGACGGAACTGAGTCATGAGGCATTGAAAAGCTACCTGAAAGAGAGAGGCATTGATCCGGCCATAGCCGGGAGGTTCTGCAAGGAAGTGGCATACGGAATACGGGGCAAACGGTATTTTGCCATAGGCTTCATGAACCGGAGCGGCGGTTATGAACTCCGTAACCCGATGTTCAAGGGATGCGTCTCTCCCAAGGACATTTCCTGTGTGTCCCTGTCCGGAAAGAAACAGGATACGTGCTGTATGTTTGAAGGGTTTGTGGATTTCCTTTCGGCATTGGTATTGCGGACTGTGACGGACGAGGACTGCCTGGTGCTGAACTCTGTATCCAATCTGGAACGGTCGTATGCCGTTCTGGAGGGTTACGGCAAAATCCGGTGCTTTCTTGACCGTGACCGGGCCGGGATTACCTCACTGGAGACTTTGAACATACATTTCGGGAATAAGGTTATGGACTGTTCCGGTCTGTATGATGGATTTAAGGACTTGAATGAATATCTGACAAAAACAAAGGAAAACAAATGAAGACAGAAAAGAATATAAGAAAAGGATTTGGGCTGACAGGCAAGATAGCCATGTTCTGCATATGTCTGGTCAGTCTTGTACTGACCTCGTGCGAATCCGAGCTGGAAATCCAGCAGAGTTATCCGTTTACCGTGGAAACAATGCCAGTTCCCAAGGAACTGAACAGGAATGAGATAGCGGAAATACGATGTGAACTCAAAAGTGACGGCGATTTTGACGGAACGGTCTATACGATCCGTTATTTCCAGTATGACGGGGAAGGTTCCCTGAAACTGGACAACGGTCTTGAATTCAAGCCGAATGACCGTTATCTGCTGGAGAACCGGAAGTTCAGGCTGTATTATACTTCACTATGTGACGAGGCGCAGAACTTCATTGTTGTTGTCGAAGACAATTGGGGAAACATGACAGAAATGGAATTTGACTTCAACGATGCAGGTGATGAAGAAACAGGTACTGTGGAAGATTCATTGTCAGTTCAGGAAGGAGGTGCCCTATAATAACCGTTAGACTTCTAAGGTCAGTACTGCCATTGGTGGTACTGGCCATGACGGTAACTTCTTTGCGTGCACAGGAGAATGTGGAAGACTCACGTTGGGAAACGGCTGTCAGGTGTATCAAGAAATATGAAGGATGGCATGGTCCGGAACATTATCCGTATGTTGCATATGGTCACCGTATCAGAAAAGGGGAAAAGTTTCCCGTCAGTCTGACAGAAAGTGAGGGAGACTGTATTCTGAGAAAAGACCTGAAGGAAATGTGTGCGTTGTTCCGACATCTGGGAAAGGATTCGCTTTTGGTTGCATGTCTGGCATACCAGGTGGGACCATATAAGTTGCTCGGTTATGGCAGGATGCCCAAAAGCACGTTGATAAGGAAACTGGAAGCCGGTAATCGGGACATTTATGCGGACTTCATACGATATTGTCACTATAAGGGAAAGAAGATTCCGTCAATAGAAAGGAGAAGAAAAGAAGAATATAGGTTATTGTTTACGCCATAGGTAAAATGTGATAGATAGTAATAGAACCTTCAATATTCTTTTATAGCAAAAAAGCCATTTAACACTTCCGCTTTTTTTGTTTTACTGATACTAAATTATAAAAAATACATATTAAGCAAATTTGGAAGGATAAAAGTAAAATATATTAACCTTTTGAAAAATGCAATGCTCAAATTTGCGAAAAATGTTATATAGCAAGATTTCGTATCAAGAAAATAGGTGTATTAGGGATTTAATCTTTGTATAAATCAATTATGGATGTAAGTGTAGTTATAGTTCAAGTTTATAGTGTTGATATGACAAAGAGTAAACTTCCAATATCAGTTAATAATGGTGGAAAAAGAAAAAAAGTGAAAATATCATTGATATTCAAGAATAGATTTGTATATTTGCTAAATATTTTTATAAGAGATATTTATTATTATATTAAAGCTAAAATATGGTATTACTCAAGAGCTTGAAATTAGTGAAGGCAGGACGAGCTGGCACTGTGCTTCCAACAAATATCAAAGAGGTGGATGTTAGTCGTTGGGAGAAATGGAAAGAATACATAAAAAACAAACAGTTGTATTGTGTTATTGGAGAATCTATGTCGCCTGAGGGTATTCATACGGATAATATATTGGTGGCAAGTGAGATTCCACCTACTGCACGTGTGCAGGATGAATTGAAATATGGTACTTTCATTATATTGCGAATTCCAGATGAAAAGAATTCTATTATTGCTTCTAAAAAGGCAGATTTGAAGATGCGAAAGTTTTTAATGGTGCTAAATATAAGGAGAAAGGTCGAAGATTTATGGAAAGAGTTACAAGAAAATGATCCCTTTTCTTGTGGAGAAGATGCCAAGACATTGTTTAATCTGAAATACAAGGGAGCTTTAACGCGGATTCCTGAATCTGAGAAGGAAAATGTATTGCTTTCTATTACTTACACCGCAGAACATGGCAGAGAATATTCATTTCATTCTAGAAAAATGTTGTGTGCAAAAGTGGAATTCTATATAGATAATAACAACGAGAAGAAGGAGATTTAATATTAGTGCCTATGTATGATATAGATACGTGGGAAGGGTGTTTATCCTTTCTACAAATGTCTGTTGCCTTGAACTTAGCTTGTATAATTGTAGAAGAGAATCCAATAGAGAAATTATTTGCATCTGTCATTACGCAAAATGAAAGGAATATAGATGATTACAGAAAGGAGTATGATGAGAAAAGAGATAGATGCAAGAAGGCTCTTGCTAAGTTGCCCCCCAAGGAAGATGCTTATCTGAAGTACAATGAACTTTCTATCCAGCACATGAAAATTGATGATAGTCTTGTAAATTTAGGACTTCGTGCTCGTTTAGCTTCGCCACTTTGTTTTTCATATGCTTGTATGTTGTTAGGGTTGTATGGCGTCTTAGGATTGCTTCTTATTCCCATAGCAGAAGAATCAAATTGGGCTTTGAATACCTTTATAGCATTTACTGGATTTGTAATTTTAACTCTATTCCTTTTTTTATGTTTAGAGGTGGAGAAATCTTTTGTGAGTAAAGAGGAAGTAGGCAGGGAGGAATCGACCAAGTATCTTGTGCGAGAAGTTTATATGATATTGTTCTGTTTGATGACAGCTATTCTTTTGTCTTCAGTACACACAACAGAAGTTCTGTTTGAAAAAATTCAACCTTATATTTATGATGTAACTGTCATTTTACCATATTTGTCGTTCATTGTGTGCTTTTTTTGGTACTCACTCAATAGATTCTTAGACAAGAAAGTCAAAAAGCAAGTTCAGAAAGATGAGGAAAAATTTGAAAAAGTATATAAGGAGTTTAAAGATTTGGTAGAATCGGACGATTGAAAAAGACAGCAACCTTTTTAAGGTGTTTTGATAAGAAGAAAATATGAAGCAGTTGTACAACAGGTGCAACTGCTTTTTTTGTAGAAATAAAATTAAAAATAATCTTTAAATGGTTAATAGCATGATTAAGTTATTTTCTTATGATAAGGATGTCAATTATTCGTAATAGGATAATGAAGGGATGTTGTCAACTATTTTTTTTCAAAAACTTTTTTGGGACTTGCATTTATGGGCGAAAATTATTGCGATGGGTTATTGCTTTATTAGCAATGGTTGCCCCTATTGATGAAGATAGTACTTTGAACGTTGCTAACGCAGATTGATATCTGAATAATGATGAGTCATGACTTTTATATGTAGACTACCGAATTTGAAGATTTCGTGACAGTTGTTTCCATAATTAATAATATATATAGCATCATAAAAATGATTACCTTAACATCTGTAGTATATAATGTTTTCTTTTAATCCATTTTTTATCAGCAAATATATGTTACGGCTTCCAAAATGTCGTTAAGCCACACCGGATTGGCCAAAGCCGCCTCATGGCGGCTTGTGACCTTATAATTTTCTCCGGTTATCTTATCATGGACTTCAAGTGTGATTCCTTCTCCGACAGCAGTTACCTTGTGTACAGAGCATTCGCACGGATCACCCATCTTGTCAAACCAGATTACGTAAACCGGATTGTCATTGTCTGTCAGTATTACTTCGGAAACCGAGTTTGCCTGCATCAGTGCAAGTATCCTGCCGATGATTTCATCGCACAGGTTTTCAATTCTTTTTTGGAAAATATTCATATTCAGATAAGATTTAGATGTTGGACTTCTTTTTTGTATTTCTCCAGTGAAGGCTTGTATCCCTGTTCATGGATAACGTCCTTCAGCTCTTTCAGGGTATAGGTCCGGGCTACGTCCAGTCCGTAGTCTTCCGCAAAGGCTTCTATTCCGGTCAGACAATACCCCATATTGCGGTGTACCGTTTCTGCATTGATTTCCATAGAGTCATCAGTTCCTTTGGGGAGTACAGCCTGCTCCTTCAACTGACGGATCTTATATTGCAGGCCGGAGGCGAGCCTTTCCATGTTCCTGTCATGGTAGGTAAGTCCGTCCTTGCGGATACAGTATTCCACTGTCTGCCCCATGAAAGAGTTGCGGAATATTTCGCATCCGAGTATGGTACGGATATGTTCCACCTCATAATACCGCATGGCCTGTACATCTTTCAAATCCTTTTGAATCTTCGGAATCCGGAATTGCGGGTCGTTGTCACATATTGTCTTTTCCAGCCATGTCCGGTGGAATGTGGTAATCTGTTTTCTGAACACTGTTTCGGCAGGCATATATCGGTTGGGATGGCGTGTCATGATGAGATAGTATTCACTTTCATGCCATCCGCGTTTACATTTTTGTAAGGCGATGTAAGCGAGTCCTATACGGCAGTATCGGCGGCTGTCATCACGGTCTCTGATATGCTCGAAATCCGTTTCACATCCATAGAATTCGGCTGGAAGTCCTGTATATTTCTGGAACTCCATGACACGCTCCTTGAAATGACGGATATTATCCTGGTCTTTTTGACATAACAGCCTGGACATTTCAGGTGTGATGAATTCCATCCGCAGATAATGGAAGTATTGCGGCTTCTCCTTGAGAACCTTCTCGGCAAGTTTTCTGGTCTGTAGTTTTTTCGGCAGTTGAGGAAACCAATACATGCTGTTTCCGTGTTCGGTGAAATATTCCACAAGTTCCCAGTTCCAGCGTTCCGATGGAATATCCGGATAGAACGAATCCCTTCTGGCCAGTGCCATACAGACCTCTTTCGTCATCAGGTTCGGTTCAAGAATGAAGTTGTAACTGTTGATTTCTCTTTTTACTTCAAGTGTATGAATAAGTCTTTCCGGTGTCCGGAACCGTCTGGGAAGTTTGTTAAACAGGTTAGGTTCCAGCTCCATTGCTTTGTCAGCCATGGCATCATCCGCATGTTTGGAGAACCACTCGTAATGTCCGTATGAATCGAAAATGCCATGCAGGTTGCCTGTCTTGTGACAGATGGCCTTCCATACGGTGTCATAGTCAAGCCAGCGTGTATCCACTTCCTTGATACAGCGTATGGCCCATTCCTTGTAGTATGCTGCCTGTTTGAAACATTTAGGCATCATTTTGTCGATAGTCATGGTTGCGATACGTCCGTCATGGATCAGTTCTTTCCAAAGTCTGAAATCCTTGGCTTGTCGCGGAACGAAAGAAAGCATGACGCTTGTTTCATATAAGAACTGCTGTTCATACCTCTCTGAACAGTACCGGTAACCTCCGTTTTGCTGTACGTCACGGTAAAGGGAGTATATTGCATCACGGACTGTTCCGTTGTTCCATGAGGATGAAGGTATCAGATGCAGGTAGTGCATGAAATTCCTGTGTGCGAACAGCGATTCAAGTATGTCACTGTTCCTGTATTTTTCCGGTATGTCAGGAAAATTACTCTTTTCGGCCTTTATTGCCCTTAGACAAATCTGGCGGTTACGTTTTTCTTCAGGTATCTTCGAAAGCTGCCAGGAACGCCATCCGTAATCATCTGTTTTGAATATACTGTCAAGTATTTCAGAAGTAATATATTTCTCCGGCAGATAGTTGACCAGTTCCGGACGGTGTTCGGTCGCGGCCAGTTCAACCATTTCCATTGTGATGAATTTGTCCGGCATACATGATATAGCCTTTGTCATATTGATTTCTTTCATGATTCCAGTTTTTTAGGTTTGATGACTTTTATAAGTTGTGTTTTGCGGAATATATATACCGTTTTTCCTTTTTCACTGACTCTTTTGGGAAGGCTTTTCCAGGTATCCCATCCGTTGACAATTTCCGGAGTGAATTCCAGTTTTCCCGTTTCGCCGATTACGGCAAAGGAAAGTCCTTTGTCCAGAGGGGAAGGTGTATGGTCCTTGTCGGGAACAAAGACAGAAAATTCAGGATTGCTGATTTCATAGATTTTTCCTTCATAGCCCAGAAACCATCTTCCATTTTCATACAGGTAAGTCCAGTCACCGAGCAGGAAGAACTTTTCCTTGCCTGATATTTCCTTTGCTTCGTGAATGGGATTCCCATTATTCAAAGGCCAACAGCTTGTCTTGTTTTCATTTGATGAGAGACTGCCTCCCAGATGGAGCAGGTTTCCCAAAGCGAGCAATTTTCTCACCCTGTCTTCCGTGCGGTAGAATGTCCTGAGTATTCTTCCGCAGTTTTCAAAATCCCCTTTTTCAAAAACGGTGATGTACCGTATTCCTTCCGGCAGGGACATTCCGATGTAAGTGTTTTCATCATTTGTCATAGTCGTATATTTTTATATGATTGTTTATGAATGGATTCTTTGTCATTCCAAGTCTCTTGCACGGACTGGATTGTAAGGACAGGACTGTACCAGGTAATTGGTATTCCTGCCCTGAGTCTGACTGTGCTGTCTGAAACATTCGACGTCATCTTCCTCCAGTTTCAGTTTTCTTCTGTTCTTTTGCAGGAAGTCTGCTGCCTTTTCTATGGAAGAGAAAACCGCCTTTGGCTCGAATGAACTGTATTCGTGCCATGCGTTGCAGCTGAAAAGGATATACATTTCAGCCTTTTTTCTGTTACTTGCTGCCATATCTTATCTGATTATTACAGTTAATAAAATACAAAGCCCGATTCCGCTGGTGACGGAACCGGGCCTGTTGTCTTCGGTCTCAGATTCTAATTCTGGTTATATGAAAGCAGGAAATCGGCCATTGCTCCGTTCTGTGGAATCATGGCAGGAAAATCAGTCTTTCCAGGCTTGTAGATTTCTGTCGCTACATTGTAGACATCCCACGCTGTAATACGTGGCTGTTCAAGTGAGAGTTTGAGCAGTTCTTCCGTAAACACGGAAATCTGTCCCTGGTTAAGCGGATAGGTGTCCACCTGTGATGCCAGTCTTTTGTCTGCACTGTCATGGGATACACGCAGAGCCGTCAGCATACCGATGATCATGTATAATTCACCGGGTGTCAACACCTTTTCCTTTAGCCTTTGGATTCGGCTTCTGTCCGCATCCATGTCACGCTCAAAATTCCGCATCCAGTCATCTACTTTCTTGAACAGTTCCTCGGTAGTCACCTTGTCCTTACCGTAGTTGGCAACGCTTCGTTCGGGTGAAAGGATACACTGGTTGTGGCAGATACGTACGCAGGGACCTATTGCCGCCTGGATACCGTCCTGATGGTAGGCTACCACGAGTGTGGTTGTCAGTTCGTCGGTATCCCCGTTCAGAATGCGGATGGTCGTGAAGATTCTTCGCAGTACATGTGCCTCTACCGCCTTCTCTCCATAGGTCTGTTCCACCTGCGGCAGGATGACCACTCCGGGCTGTGTCCGGTTCTTGTTCTGGGCGGCAAAGATTTCCTCCACCTCATAGTTCAGGTTGTGACGGCGGCAGATGTCCGTCATGCGCTGGATGACCTGGTAGTGGTAGATTCCCCTTACCGGATTGCCGTAGATGTCGTTCTCCTTGTAGGTACGCTGGAGTGTTTCAAGGTCCATTACTTCGATTCCGTTGTTCTGGAAATCAAACTGTCTCTGATTGTTCAATGTTGCTAAAGCTTCCATAATTATATTTTTTAAATGGTTGGTAATTATTTGTCCAATAGGTTGATGATACGGACTGCCTCTTTGAAGCGTCCGATATTTTCCGGAAGAGGATTCCTGTATTCCTCTTCCTTCATGCGTCTTATAGAAGGTATTCCCGTCAAGGGCAGAGCCTGGTTGACTTTCCATCCGTCGGTGAATGCCTTCGGCTGGAGACTGTCATGACAGATCACTTCCCCGACACATCCGTGGACGAGCATGTTGCATACGGTCATCATGCAGCAGGTCCGGCTGATGTCTTCTCCGACCAGATAGTTTCCCGGATTGTGCGCATGGTATGCCAGCAAGAGCCTTCCGCTGCCGCATGTAGGGTCTCCCATCCTCTGTCCGGTCTCTTTTTTACCTGCCGCGCACATGACCATGAGTTCACAGATATGTGACGGCGTGAAGAACTGTCCGTTTGCCTGCTGTCCCGGTTTTGAGCAGTAGGCCATGTGGAGTTCACCGAAAGCGTCGAACCAGCCCGACCTGCCGATTTGTTTCTGCATGATACGTGTCCATTCGGCTGTCATTTCCATGAACGAGGCATTTTGCTGACGCTTGTATTTCCAGTTGCTTATTGGCGGTGCTCCCGGAGAGAAGCCGTGGATGATGAAACGCAGCAGGTCGTTGAATACGGTCTGTATTTCATAGCCGCATGAGGAGGAAAAGCCTGTGATGAGCCTGTCAAGCGGCTTGACTTCGTTGGAGATTTCATATCGTGCCATATTCCTTAATTTTATAATTGGTTATATACTGTCGTTGATTCTGAATACTGTTACGGTATGGTTTTTATTGTCCGTGTGGATTCTGACCGGACCATATCCCATGAATTTCATGCGGATTTGTCCGTGCTGTCCCATACCGTTCCACTGCTCACGTGATATTTCCTTAATGTCCATGCGGTATCCCCAAAGTACAAGAGAGTCAGGCAGGATTCCCTTGTAGAGTCTGCCTTTCAGGATTGCGGCCAGCTCGTCCAGCTCGCTCCGGCTGTACAGCGTGAATGAATCGCTACGGAAGGTGTATTCGCCTGTCCTTTCCCTGTCCCGATGTTTCATGATATGATAGCGGCACCAGTTACGGGTAGTGTAACCGTCATACAACGGATTCGGTTCTCTGTATTCCCATTTCCTGACCGGAGCGTCGAACCTTAGACTGCCCGTACTGCTGCGCTTCCCGAATCCCCATGTCCTGAATATGCGGATTTCAGTACCTGCGGGTTTCATGTTCCGGATATTGACCTGCGTCCAGGGACTTCCGGTGGTATCATAGGCGGCTTTTCCCATGTCATCGAAACAGAATACCGTTTCCGGTATCAGGCATATATCCGCATATTTTCCTGTTATCCGTTCTATATGAGCCTTTCCGAAATAGTCACCAGAACGTGAGACTAATTCCACGCAGTCTCCTTCTGTCGGGCACATCTGTCTGCTTCGGACATTCTCCATCAGTTCCAGCATACGGTTCACTTTCCGTACTTCCTTTTCTGTAATGGGATATCCGAAGTCACCGTTTGCCAGTTCAAGACTGTCAAGGTCATATCGTATCTTTGTATTCATCCTGTTCTCCTCCTGTTTTGTGTATAGCGTTCAACCTGTCGGGTGATCATGTCACAGAATTTCTGGCCGTTTTCTTCCTCACCCCTGAAATAGGCGGCCATCATCAGCAGGTTCCTGTTGTAATAATGCACCCATTTGTCATGGAAATGTGCGCCGGGAACCTGTCCGAATGTTTCCTGAAACAGTTCCAGGGTCAGATCCTCGTCCTGTTTCCTGTTGTATTCCCATATTGCCAGAAGCAGCATGTCATTGTAATTCAGTCTCATATTGCGTTGGTATTTGAAATGGCCATTATGATGTTGCAGCAACCGATTTCCCGGACATTCTCCTTCAGCTTTCCGTTGTTTACCAGCCTGTCGTATGCCTCATGCACGAACCTGTATGCAGGCGAATCATATCCGATACCGTGCAGATGTGATGTCGTCGCCACATTTATCCGTGATGCCATCATGGAAAGTATGTCCTCTTTTCCTGCCCGGCGGTTACTGAAGGCATCCAGTATATTCCGGTGGATGCACGTTCCGTATCTGGCACGGTAATATTCCATTTCTTCTTCATCGGTGAAGGAATACACCTCTTCCGCTATCGTATCCTTTACAAGACGGAATGTACGGCCTCCTTTTTTCAGTATGGCTGTAATCTGTGGAATATGCAGTGTTTCACAGTAGCCGCTTATTTCCATCGGATGCACGTACAGGCGTGTCTTTCCTTTTACAAGATACATGGCCTGTGATGTACAGCCGGTTATGTCCGTGTCGAATCCCTCTCCATGAAATTTCTCTTTTATTTCCTTGTAGAATGCGTCCGTTTTCTCATGGGAAAGACCTTTTCCCCATTCATATCCGCTTTCCAGACTGAAAAGCAGATGGAAGAGGGTTGTCCGTCCGGTCTTGCTTTCCCAGTAGCCGTAAAGGTCAGTAGTGCCGGATTTCGGTCCGAACCTGTATCCGTCCAGAGTATAGCTTTCCATCACTTCCAGGAGTGAGTTCATGAAATTTTCCGATTCTTCCGAATTCCACCATTCTGACGTATCGTCATCCATGGCATAAGCCGGTATATGGTTCATAACCTGCAGGTATTCCGGAGTCTCTTTCAGAATGTCCAGCATCCTTGTGACGGCTTCCTTCCTTTGTCTGATGGAGAACAGTTCCGTTCCGGTATCCGCGTGAAGCCTGTTCTGTGTCTTCTGGTCTGTAATCATGACTTCTGATATTTATTGTTATACATTGTCTGCCTGTAAGGTACAGGCATTCTTATTTCTTGTTGTCCCTGTTGTCTGTTTGCCCGCATCCCTGCAAGGCTTGGCGGAAAAAAATACCGGAGCGAAGCGAGGATGATTTTTTTCCAG
>OCAD01000354.1_pt1 | contig 33463 bp, 30 predicted proteins | sample 1538261 | NCBI WGS metagenome assembly OCAD01 (sample SAMEA2580261, study PRJEB22360) | human gut metagenome | biome: human gut; feature: human-associated habitat; material: faeces | place: Denmark | collected 2008/2010
AGATATAAAAAGATAGTCAAAAAGACATATATAATTTAATGTACAGATTCACACAGATTGCCACAACTCCTGCTTTCATTGGCAGAACAGTCTCTCCGCACTCTCTCAGAGTGCTGGAATAAATCTGCACCATCATAAACGGCGGCAGTCCCAACAGCATAATATCCAGATACTGCTTTCCATACTTAAGCGTATCTGCAATCTGCTGCGCAGTACCCTCTCCCTGCAGATACATACTGATCAGATTCTCTCCAACAGTCAGAAACATCAAAATCGTTCCAATCGTCAGAATCACAGCCATCCAGAACTTATATCTGAATGTCTGCCTCACACCCTCGTGATCCTTCTGTCCAAAATACTGCGCCGTGAAAATACCCGCTCCGGATACCCCTCCGAAAATGCACAGATTATAGACAAAAATCAACTGATTCACAATGGAAGCCCCCGACATCTGCTCCGTACCGATCCGTCCGATCATAATATTATCCAGCAGACTCACGAAATTCGTAATTCCATTCTGGATCATGATCGGAACAGCCACAGCCAGAACCATCATATAAAACTTCCTGTCACCGATAAACTTCTTACGAAACGATGACCTTTCTTTCGTCCTCTCCATAAAACTTTTCCTCATCCTTCTTCACAAAAACAGACTGTCCCGAGACAGCCCTCGCCTTAAGCGTTGTATCATCTACATTACTATAAAAAAAACAACATTTCAACCCCATATCAATAAATTTATACTACCATTTTCTATTCCGTTTCTGTTCCGTTTTTTCTCCACTCCATATCCGATAACGCACTTCCATACTATCATTCACAGTACCAGCCAGTTCACAGCGAAGAAAAATAAATGTTTTTCTTCGCGTCCCCTTTGAAACCATTAAAAAACTGCCGTTCCCCAATAATGAGGAAAACGACAGCTTTTCAAAAAGTATTTGCAAGCCTATTTAATAGCACCCTCAACCATACCATTCATAATCTGCTTCTGAGCAAGCAGGAATACGATGATCATCGGAATCATTGCCAGGAGTGCTGCAGTAAGGATCAGATCCCACTGTTTTACATAAGAACCAACAAACGCCTGTACAGCAACCGGAAGAGTCTTAACCTTACCATTCTGTCCTAACATCAGAGAAGGAAGAAGGTAATCGTTCCAGATCCACATACCATTCAGAATAGTAACAGTAACAATAACCGGTTTCAGAAGCGGAAGGATAATGCGGAAGAAAGTTCCCTCAGGAGAACATCCGTCAATCGCAGCTGCTTCTTCCAGTTCATATGGAATACCTTTAATAAAACCAGTTAAGATAAATACTGTCATAGCACCACCGAATCCACAGTATGCAAATACAATACCAGGAATAGACTGAAGCATATTGATTCCAAGGAATTTACCTACATCACGGAATGTGGAAACCAGCGGAAGCATAACTACCTGGAAAGGAATTGTCATAGATGCAATGAATGTCATATAAATAGCTGTAGACCATTTTGTCTTGTTACGGCAGATAACCCATGCAGCCATACCACCGAATAAAGCAAGTAATACAAGGGAAACAACTGTAATGGTCGCAGATGTTCCAAATGCACTCCAGAAACTGAAGTTAGAGTTGTTGACAACGTTTGAAATATTTGTCTTAAACTGTGCAAAGCTTGCACCTGCAAAGCTTACAGGGTTGGCAACAATACCGTTTGCATTCTTAAATGTATTAATAAGCACCAGATAGAAAGGAGATAATATGTACGCTGCGATAACAATCGCAACAGCTGTAAGCACTACCTTTGGAGTTTTCTTCGTAACCATTACATTTCAACCTCCTTCTTATTGGAAATTCTAACCTGAATAATAGATACAGCAGCCAGGATAATGAAGAACAGAATAGCTTTCGCCTGACCAAGTGCATAATTGTTCTTGGAGATCGCTGTATTATAAATATTCAGAGCCAGCATCTGAGTACCGTTTGTCAGATAGTTTCCGAAGAAACTTGTGACAGAACCTGTACCATTTGTCAGAGCCATGTTAACATCGAACTGTTTGAATGCAGATGTTAAGGTAAGGAATGTACAGATTGTAATTGTAGCTGCGATCATCGGAATCTTGATCTTAAATAATGTTGTAACTGCATTTGCGCCATCGATCTGAGATGCTTCCAGTACATCTTTAGGTACCTGTGTCAGACCTGTTACATAAATCAGCATGATATAACCTGCATACTGCCAGATATAAACAACGATGATAGCCATCATAGCTGTGTTTGTCTTTGACAGAAATGAAATATTATTTGTCATCTTGATCAGTACGTTATTAAATATGAACTGCCATACATAACCAAGTACGATACCGCCGATCAGGTTTGGCAGGAAATAGGAAGCTCTGAAGAATGAGAGTCCCTTAACCTTAGAGGTACAGAGTAAGGCCAGCATAAACGCTACTACGTTTACCAGAACCATGTTCAGAACTACAAACAGAATTGTGATGATCAGTGACCAGAGGAAACTTGGTTCACTGAACATTGCCTTATAGTTTGCAAATCCTACAAATCCTGTCATCTTAATTCCATTCCAGTCTGTAAAGGAATAAAACACACCAAGGCATAATGGAATAATAACTGTTACTACAAATGTAAATAACAATGGAAATACAAATATAAAGTTAACGATGCTTCTGTGATGTTTTAATGTCGGGAATAAATACATTCCCAGTAAAATGCCGATTGCACCAATGATCAGCGCCGGACCTCTCCAGCCAGCTCCGCTTCCGGAAATGTCCTGGATCAATGCTACTGCCAGTAAAATAATACCGGCGATCAGGCATACCATGGAAATTGCTTTTTTACTAGCACTGTTTGTATTCATTTTGCCTTCATCCTTCCTATTTCTTATTTCAAAGCAAAAATCAATGCGTCTTAAACTTTTTGCGTACCTGGATAAAGGTCTGCCGGACCTTTACTCAGGTATGCAGCGCAAATAAAAGTGGGCGGCAACATAAGCGCCGCCCGTTAAGTTTCAATTATTAGTTTGCATATGCACCCTGGATAACCTGTTCCAGTGTCTTAACAAATCCGGCTTCATCAAGGCTGCCAGATGCATAGTCAGCAAATACCTGACCTGTATAGTTCTGTGCAAGACCTTCTTTCATACCAAGCCAATGCCAAGCAGATGTCTTTCCGGAAGATACATAATCAGTGATTGTCTGAGCAAATGGATCATCACCAACGATTGTGCAAGACTTGAACGGACTTACGAAACCTGCTTCTTTAACAAGAACTTCCTGAGCTTCATCTGTTGTCAGCCACTGAAGGAATGCTTCTGCTGCTTCTACATTACCATCTTTATATACTGACCACCAGGATGGAGAGTTTGTAAGGATTGTATCAATTCCGTCTTCAAATGCGTATGGAATCATACCAACTTCGAAGTTACCAGCTTCTTTATAAGCATCTGCATCATCACCTGTCATAGTTGCACCGATCCAGGAGCCCTGAGTAACGAATGCATATTTACCAGATGAGAAGTTAAGGATCTGCTGATCATATGTACCGGATACAAGAAGTGCCGGATCTGAATACTGATTCAGAAGACCTACAAAGTTAGCAAAATCTGTTAAACGATCTTCGTCAACCTTACCGCCATCATTGAGCATATCAATATAAGTAGTGTCATCTCTGTCAAGACCTGAATCCAGATAGTTTCCAAATAAGTGGTTACCTGTTGACCAGTAAAGGTTAACTGGTTCTGCACCATAACCTACAACTGCTGTCAGTCCAAGCTCATCTTTCTTGGAATCAATTGTCTCAAATGCTTCTTTGATTGCATCAGGACCTGTTAATGTAGAAGGATCAATTCCTGCTTTGTCAAGGATGTCTTTGTTATAAGCAAGACCGATTGCTTCTGTTGTATATGGGAAACCGATTGTACCCTGGCTCTCATCAACATAAGCTGAATCTGTGTCAGAAGCCCATTCCTGATCACTCATATCTACTAAAAGGTCTGTCCAGTTAGCGAAGTCTGTAGCACCGCCGTTTACGAAGATGTCAGGCATGTTATCTGACTGATAGTATCCTTTCAGAGTACCCTGAATATCGACTCCACCGCCTATGGATTCGATTTCTACTTTAGTTCCTGTTTCTTTCTCATACATTTCAGCTAATTTCTTCAGCTGAGCGTCAACTTCGATCTTACCGTTTACAAGACGAATACTGTCACCGTCTGCTGCCTGTACGGATACTGCTGCCGGAACCATTGATGCGATCATAGATACTGCTAAAAGTGTTGCAAATACTTTTTTCTTCATTTTCGTCACCTCGTCATTTTTTTAACTGTTTCTTTTTACCTTTTGCGCATAAGGTTTTTTGATAGTTGTATAATACCACTTTGTTTCTGAAATATCAATACCTTTTTCGCATAAGTTTGAATTTTTTTATCTTTCTTTTTCGTCATTTGTTAAATATGCACAATTTGTTTTTTCTATCTTATTACACTATGTCCAAAAAAGTGCTACTTTGAGGTCAAAAAAGTGCATACTCTTTGAATTGTATCCTATGGCTTGTGCCTGTTTTTCCTTCGTCAGACAAGTAAAAACTTCTGCGCAGAACATTACGGAATAATTTCCTGTAACATAATAAAACAGCATTTCAGGTTCTGCGCCCGAAATGCTGTTTTATTATGTCTTATTCATTTTGTTTCCGTTTATGCTGCCTGTTCTTTTTTCTTACCGGTAACTGTAAGCAGATGACTCTTGATCAGTACCGGACGTACTGCATTGTAGATCACTGCTACCAGGATCACAGAAACTACTGCATTGAATAATGTGGCTACAGCACTCATTTTTGCAAGTGCCTGTGCCAGTTCCTGAGGCTGTCCGAGAATATACTGTTTGTAGAAATATCCTACGATCGGATCTGCCACAACATTAAATGCAAGACCTGCTACAGAAGCAATCACACTCCATTTGAAAACATATTTCTTATCTGTACTTTCATTAATCTTTGCAATCTTATGTGCTACCAGACCTGTGATCAGGCCAATACAGAATTTCAGTACAAATGTCTTTGGTGCGCCTGTGATATATACAGGATCCATCAGGTCTGCGATTCCCATTCCGATGGCACCGGATAATCCGCCGTATACACCGCCGATCAGAAGTGCTGCCAGTACGCAGAATGCATTTCCGATATGGATGGATGTCGCATCACCGCCCGGTACAGGGATCTTAATCTGCAGGAATGTAAAAGATACATAGCATAACGCAGCCATAAGAGCTGTCTCTGCAAGTTTTGTAATTGTGCTGTTCTGAGTATTCATAATAACTGTCCCCTCTCATATGATCTGATAGAAAGCTCATATCAATAAGCCAGATTGCCTGTTTGATTCTCACTATCAGATTTTTATATATTGACGCATCAATATGTTGAAGTTATCATACGCGAAATGTGTCATTATTTCAATGACCAATTTTTTGAATTTTTTAGAGGTCAGATTGGATATTCTGTAAAAGAATCCTGCTTGCAGGATTCTCCGCCTGCGACGGGTCGCTTCAGCGACATAATTCCTCTCCGTCGCAGTGCGATCCTGCCCGGAGGGCCTTTTTGTGTTATAGGAACATTACGGAGTAATTTCCTATAACACAAAAAAGCCCTCCGTCTGCATGCTGCTCACATGAAAACAGAGGGCTTCATTATTCTATTTGCTTAAATCCTTGCTACGCCTGATTTTCTTGCTGCTTCTGCTACAGCTTTAGCTACAGCGTCTTTTACACGTGGGTCAAAGGCTGCCGGAAGAATATATTCCGCTGTTAATTCTTCGTCACTTACCAGACCTGCGATTGCATATGCTGCTGCAACTTTCATTTCATCGTTAACATCTGATGCTCTTGCGTCCAGTACACCACGGAAAAGTCCCGGGAAGCAGAGTACGTTGTTTACCTGGTTTGGATAATCAGAACGTCCTGTGGATACCACTGCTGCGCCTGCTGCTTTTGCTTCGTCAGGGAAGATTTCAGGTACCGGGTTTGCACATGCAAAGATGATAGGATCTTTTGCCATTGTGCGGACCATATCCTGTGTCAGTGTTCCAGGTGCGGATACACCGATGAAGATGTCTGCGCCTTTGATCACTTCTGCAAGAGTACCTTTCTCTTTGTTGAAGTTTGTGATCTTAGCCATCTCTTCTTTGATCGGGTTTAATCCTTCTCTGCCTTCGTAAATCGCACCCTTTCTGTCTGTCATGATTACATTCTTAAGTCCCATGGACATTAACAGTTTGATGATAGCGATACCTGCAGCACCTGCTCCGGAAGTAACGATCTTCACTTCATCAAGCTTCTTGCCAACCAGTTTCAATGCGTTGATAACACCTGCAAGTGTGATAACTGCTGTTCCGTGCTGGTCATCGTGGAAAATCGGAATATCACAGCATTCTTTCAGTTTCTTTTCGATTTCAAAACATCTCGGTGCGGAAATATCCTCAAGGTTGATTCCTCCAAAGGATCCGGCCAGGAGGCTTACTGTCTTAACGATCTCATCAACATCTTTACTGCGGACGCAGAGCGGAATCGCGTCTACACCGCCAAATTCTTTAAAGAGTACACATTTACCTTCCATAACAGGCATACCAGCTTCCGGTCCGATATCTCCCAGTCCAAGTACCGCGGTTCCGTCTGTTACAACAGCAACTGTATTCCAGCGTCTTGTCAGATCATAACTCTTGTTTACATCCTTCTGGATCTCCAGACAAGGCTGAGCAACACCCGGTGTGTAAGCAAGGCTTAAAGCATCTTTGGAATCTACTTTGGCTCTTGATACAACCTCAATTTTACCTTTTAACTCATAATGCATTTTTAAAGATTCTTTTGCGTAGTCCATTTTGTTTTGGCTCCCTTCTGCACTCTTTTTTTGAGACGCCTACATTGTAACATTAACTTGACTCAGATTCTACTGTTTTTCTGACCTTTTTTATCAAAATAACTAAAACCGCATCTTCCTGCAGAAAATTAGGAAGATGCGGTTTCAATTATTGTACTTTATCATTTGATATCAGGTTCCAAAAGAAACTTATTATCATTATTTATCTGTATCAAAATGTACTTCTGTACCGGCAACTGCCCGCTCATCCAGGAGCTGTTTGAAGGTCTTGGTCTTTGCTTTTTCTTCGTAGTCATCGGACCAGTAGTAGCCTTTCAGCTCGTCCATATACTCATAGTAGTCGCAAAGATAGATATATACTGTGGAAACATCCCTGTCCTGTATTGCATAGGTGTCCGTATTACCGTTTGCCACTCCGCCATCTGGCAGAATATCTCCATTGGCATCCAGCATAACAGCAACATATTTTGTTTCCGGATCCTGCATTTTCATAGTGATCTCAAATGGTGTTTTCGTAATGGAGAGAACACCATCTCCATTTTCATCTACCACATTTACATCCTTTTCAACCGTATCGGAAGTATTTTTCTCTACATCTACGTTGAACTTCCAGTCACCTTTCAGTGTCCATGAGTTATATCTGTTATCACCTTCGTTTGCCTCAGGATATCGTTCATAATACTCATTCCACATCTCAGTGAAAAACTGATGCTCCAGATCCTTCTGCTCTTCTGTCAGGCTCTCATAATCTGCATCGTCTGTGCTGATTCCATGCTCTTCCATTTTCTGATTATATTCATCCCGCAGATCCTGAGGGATATCCGGGGTGGTATCCTGATTCTCCGGAAGAGCGCCCACAATATCTTTCAGATCCAGCTCCATGGTAAACCTGTCAGGTACTTTGATGTCTTTGACATAATCGCTGATTGCCGGACCTCCCACCTGAGGAAGCTTCTCATCACTGTATTCATCCATTCCCAGTGCCTGAGCTAGCTTATCAAAACTAAAGTCCTCAGAATCTACATCAATCCCTTTTTCTTTGAAAAATGCGTTACGCACCTCATAAAATTTTGTCCATCCTGCATCATCCACTGTCATATCTTCTACAGGAATACGCAAAACTCCTGCATAGGTGTTATCATCCAGCATTTTTCCATCCAGATAAGCATTGAACAGATTACTTTTTTCATCCATGTAATCATATTTCACTGTAGAATTCTCGCTGAGCTTAATATTGGGTTTTCCATCAGGTGTAATGAATGTATCCGGAAATTTATCCTCTGTATGGATTGTCATGGACAGGTACAGAGCCATTTCATTACAGTATACTTCTGAAAGCGTGACAGTTGTTCCATCTACTGTTTTACTGTATGATTCATTGTCTTTCGTTTTATCTGCATTGTTATTTTCTGTTGTATTCTGATCCTCAGCCTGAGCACTTTGAGGATTACCTCCGTCCTCCTGACTTTCATCAGTATCTGCCAACTCTGCATCTTCTGCAGAATCTGTCAACTGCTTTGCATATTTCGAATAATCGCCATAAAATCCCATGGAATTACCGAGCTGCTTAAATACATTTCCAACCAGAGGGATGTTCTCTGCAAATGCCGGATTTGTGATACATACTGTTGAAAATACAGCTGCAGCTGCAGTCAGTCCCAAAGCTGTTTTGTATACTGTTTTGAATTTCTTGTGCGATTTTGCTGTTCCTGTGGATTTCTTTCCGGAACTTCCTGTTGATTTTTCTGTTGATTTTTCTGTTGATTTCTCCTGTAATCTTTGCACCATATTCTCTGTATTTTCCGTATGTCCAGAAGCTGCTTCCATTTCTCTGATTCTGGAAAATGCTTCGTTTTTTGCATCTTCTGCCTGCTTTGGCAATGGAAACTCTGCCTGCATGATTTCCTCTATCGCATTGTCATTTCTGTTATTCTTTTCTTTATCAAAATCCAACTTCTTCGCCATGATCACTTCATTCCTTTCTTGAACTTACTGTTATGTTTCCTGCTGTTACTGATCCTATTCTCAGATTTTCATTCTGATATTCTGCAAACCTTCTGCTATACCTGTGAATTCTCTGTTTTCTTTTTTTTTCTGCTGCGGTCTCTTCTTCTGAATATTATCTTCTGCTGAAGTATATTCCTGCTTTAGCTGCATACGGGCTCTGACCAGTCTGGTTTTTACGGTGTTTTCATTCATATTTAATATAGAAGCAATGTCTGCGATCCGAAATCCCTCTACATAATACAGAACCAGTATGATCCTGTAGGATTCGTCCAACATTCCAAGCATTTCCTTGAACTCAAATTCCTCAATGGACATATCCTGTCCGGGGACTTCCGGAAGTTCTTCGGCTCTGCTGAAGTTTTTGTAGTGTCTGTGGATTTTATTGCATTCATTGATCAGGATCCTGATCATCCAGGTTTTGAAATATTCCGGATTCTTCAGTGTATGTATTTTTTCAAAGCAGGTAAGTATGGTATCCTGCATGGCATCTGCGGCATCCTCATCATTATCCAGGATTCCCCTCGCCACCTTGTACATTGCCAGAGAATTCTTTTCCATCAGTTCCAGAAATGCATCCGCATCTCCTGAGATGGAGTACTTTACCAACTGTATCAAATGCTGATCCTCCTTGCTTAGAGTTTTATATGTTACTGTTTACTTCATGTCCAGTAGCTCTTATGTTTTTACAAATATGTTTCATTCGAATGAAGCTTTGTTGTTTTGTTTTACACTTATTAGATGGGGAATTATAGAGAAAAGTTTCATATCTTTTAAATAAATTTTCAGGTACCGAATTTTTATAGTTATTATAACTTCTCGTCCGCATATAATTGTAATACAAACAAATTATAATCCCTGGATTTTCCCACAAAAAAAACCGGCACATTTCTGCACCGGTTTTTATCACTCATAATCTTTCTTAATGTTTTCCTTTTATTCTTCAGCATTCAGCCTCTTCTGATACATAGACTGGAGCAGGAATTTTCCTGTCTCTGTTTTGAATACTTTTTCCAGCATGTTTCTCACATTGTTTCCGGAAAAATTACTCTCATCTGCATTTACCAGATAATCTGCCTCTATCATGATCTGATAATCAATACCATCGATTCCGGTTATTGTATGATGATGACTTACAATATAAGAAACACGATCTACAAATTCTTTCGGCAGATCTGAATCTGCGAAAAATTCCTTTATCAGTGCCGCACTTTCTTCCTCCTGATGTTTACCGTTGGCATTTCCGTATTTTACTCTGCAGAGAGGGCAGGCAATATCATGGACAACCGCAGTCACCTCTACCAGCTTCTGCTGCTCCGGTGACAGATTTTCGCCTTCCGCGATTGTTTTTGCATATGCGTATACTTTCATGAAATGGTTGATGTCATGAAGATCTCCCTTGGAATACTCTACCATTTTCTTTATAACTTCTGCTACTGTCATGTTTTGTTCCTGCCTTTCTCTTACGGTATTTTCTTCTTATAGTTTATAGCTCAGGTTTCCTTAATACTTTTGGAACTTTCCTCTTACTGTACTTTGTCATTATTGCCATACACTTTTATAATATCTTGCTATTATATTTTCACTTTCCAATAACATATTCTGCAATTTCTCTGGCTACACCGTCTTCTTCGCAGCCAGATATGACTTTCTCTGCGGCATTGATAAGCTGTGGCACTGCATTTGCAACGGCTCTGCTGTTGCGAAAATTTCTAAACAGACACATATCGTTTCCTCCGTCACCAAAAACAAGCACTTCTTCCGGTGATATTCCCTTCTCATTTATCAGGCGTTTTACCATACAGGCTTTTTCTGCCATTGGAGATGTGATTTCTATATTCCATGGTGCAGATGATGTAACACGTATATCTGTTCTGCTTTTCAGTTTTTCCTTTGCATTTTGTATTTTCTCATAATCTCTGGAAAAAGCAAAAATTTTCAGGGTATGGACATCGTTTTTTAAATATTCCTGAAATGGAATAAGATCTGAGGAATCATCTATCAGCCTTGGAGCAGTCGCATAATTACCTTTAGAAGTGTTTAATTCCAAATCAATTCTTCTTTCTTTAAAAAATGAAATCAATTCTTCATTGATCTCCGACATCAAAGATTCATAATACTGTATTTTCCCATCACTGCTTCGGTATTCTGCTCCGTTCAGCAAAATCATATCCATACTGACACCAGCTTTTTTTAATACAGGATTTACCGTCTCAAAGCCTCTCCCAGTCGCAACTATCCATTCAATCCCTGCCTGCTGTGATTTTCTGATAGTTTCTGCTGTGAACGCAGTCATTTCTCCACTTTTTCCAGTCAAAGTCATATCCAGATCACTGACAACCATTCGTATCATAATGCATTCCCCCATATTATTTCATCTTTTCCGGAATCATTGTAAATCAACAGCAAAAGTCCTATCGCCGATAAACGATAAGACTTTTATCTGTAACGTTATATTTATGGTATCATAGCTTTCTTGTAAATTCAATCATTCCAGAAGTCGGAACAGTAATTAAAAATGTTTTTCCATCTGTCATTTCCCCACGCTCTGTCAACTGTCCATAACAGTCATATACTTCATATTCCAAAACGTCTGAGGGATTGCATCTGAAACAAACTTCTTCTGACTTTACAGCATGGATATAATAAACTTTCTTATCAATACTTCTGAGATCAGCCAGTCTTCCCTTACTGTAAGTCACCAGAATCTTTTCACCATCATACTCTGTGCAAACCTCGGGGTAAAGGTTTTCTGGTTCCTTTGGCTGAATCTGGCTCTGCAATAATAATTTTCTTTTTTCTTCCATAAATCTGAGCCAGAACAGTAACATTTTCTCCATTTCTTCGGTTATCTGATCCAGACATACCGAAATCTGTACAGTTGAAAACAGACAACTCAACAACTGTAATCCGGCATCCTCAGGAGTTTCATCCGGATGCCACATCAGCATATCTGAATGGACAGCTGTATTACCACTTAAAAGACGTAGGTCAATGATCCCTGTACGGTTGCTCACAGCCGAGCCCGGGCAATCACTTACGCGGAAAATATTTCCATATCTCCGTATTTGCGGACCGATATATTTCTGTCTGAACTCAATCATAATATTCGGGCGGATTTTTTTCAACGTATCCATAACATCTGTAAGGAAAATATTCAATGCATCCTGTATATCCTGACAGTCCATTTTTTCATTATAGGCAGGACTGTCTTTCAAGAAATAAAATTCATCTATAAAATCCAGCTTTAGACCGTCCAGATTCCATTCTTTTACCGCTTTTACATAAATTTCTTTCAGATATTCACGAACTTCCGGATACCGCAGGTCAAAAATACCCGCCTGCTGACTTTCATTATACCTCAGAAGCTTATCATGAAATCTCCCCCATGCTTTTGTATTTTTTCCAATATAAGGAACAGAAAACCATAAAAGATATTTCAGACCCATAGCCTGAACATTTGCCACATGCTGTGCAAAGTCCGTAAATTTCTGTCGGGATGGTTCCCAGTCACCACAAAATGCATATCCTCTGTTATTATCTTCTGTCTGCCATCCATCATCTACAATAATTGCAGAAAAGCCCATCTGCGCAGCACGTCTGCTCTCTTCTTCCACATTTTCGGCAGTAATGTTCTGGTGCTTGGAATACCAGAAAGAATACATCGGCTTCTTTGCAATTTCCGGAACTTCTGCCGGAACAATATTCAACGTTTCTTCCCACCAGCATCTTACCTCATCCAGAACCTCCCAGTAATTTTTTTCCTCTGTTGATTCCCAGACTGCAATCTTCCAGTCTTTGTTTCCTGATCCCTGTGTAACCGGAATTTCAATCACACATAGCATATTTCCGTCTTCTTCATGAATTCCACATTTCATAAATACTTTCTGACGTACTTCTGACAGTGCAACCGTATGACGGTTTCTTCCATCAGCATTGTAAAAACATACAACAGGTGCTGAGCTTGCTGTCATAGATTCAACAGAAGAATCATAATCTGCTTTTACAGAGCGGTCAAATTTACAGATTGGAAACCATCGTCCGCTGATATCTGTAGCCGGAAAAATAAACTCCAGCCTGACCATACCGTCATTTTGAGTCTCTGCCTGCTTTTTTGTATGAATATCAATATACGTCACCTGAACATCCTGCTGTGTTTTTTCTTCCCTGATACATCCCTTTATTTCCAGGTTACTGTAAACTTTCATATAATCATTTTCAGTAATTTTTTTCATTCTGTCTCTCCGTATATACAGCAATCCTGTATCTTTATTATTAGCAGCCATGAAACAGACAACTGTTTATAACTTTGATACAGGATCTGCCTGATTTATAATGGGAAATATCTGTCAAAACAGATTTTCTCAAATTTAAGGTTACTTCATTTATATGCTATTTTCTTCAGCTCTATCTTCCGCTTATGATTTTACAGCTCCTGCAACAACACCTGCAATAATATATTTCTGCAAAAACAGATACAGGACAATAACCGGTGCTGCAACCATAAGCAGAGATGCCATGATCAGACCTAAATCTGAAGAATAGGTTCCATAGAACATCTGTGTTGCAATCGGAAGAGTATATAATTCTTTCTGTGTCAAAACCAGAGATGGAAGCAAGAAATCATTCCAGATACCCATTGCATATAAAATCACCAGTGTGGCAGTTGTAGGTTTTAACAATGGAAATACAATCCTGAAAAATGTCTGATATTTGGTACATCCATCCAGTTTAGCCGCTTCTTCCAGCGACATTGGAATATTACTTTTTATAAATCCATGATACATAAAGACTGACTGTGCAGTTGAAAATCCTACATGCATCAGTATCAATGTCAGTCTGTGATTCAAGAGATGAAAACTGCCTCCGTAAATAGATACAAGAGGAATCATAATAACCTGAAACGGAATTACCATTGATGCAATCATCAGACCAAAGAAAACCTTATTTATTTTATAATCCATTCTCACGAACAGATATGCACACATAGCAGATGTAATGATAATCAATACAACACTGACTCCTGTAATGCAAAAGGAATTCAGAAATGCACGAATAAAGTTCATCTTTTTAAAAGCTTCCACATAATTATCCAGTGACGCACCGTGACTTCCGATCAATGCCATAGGTTCTTTAATAATATCCCTTTTCGTTTTAAAAGAATTGATCAAAACCATTACAAATGGAAACATATAAACAATCAATGCGCAGATAAGTACAATAATTTTTACTGCCAGTCCTGTTTTTTTTCGTATATATCCTTTCTGATTTAAATCCATTATGCTTCCACCTCCTTACGTTTACCCATTACAGCCTGAGAAATTGAAATTACTGCAATGACAAGGAACAAAATCAATGCTTCTGCCTGTCCAAGACCATATTCTTTTGCTGAAAAGGCCATATTATAAACATACATTGCAGCCAGTCGTGTAGAATTGAACGGACCGCCCTGTGTCAGGGAAATGTTTACATCATAAGTAACAAATGCTCTTGATATTGCCAAAAAGAAACAAATGGTAAATGTACCTGCCATCAATGGCAGTGTAATATAACGCATCGTCTTTTTTTCATCACATCCATCAATTCGGGCAGCTTCTTTTAAATCCTCAGAAACTCCCATCAGTCCTGCAATATAGATCAGCATCAGATAACCGGAAAGCTGCCAGACTGTAACTATAATCAGTGCCCAGAAAGCTTTTACCGGATCTGATAACCATGAAGAAGAAAAAAGTGAAATTCCTGTTTTTTCTCCAATGATCAGGATTCCTTTATTAAATACAAACTGCCAGATATAACCAAGTACAATTCCACCAATCAGGTTCGGTGTAAAAAATGTTGCACGGAAAAAATTGCTTCCTTTAATTTTGCTGGTTACAAGATATGCAAGCAAAAATGCGACTACATTTGCCAGAATAACCGAGATCAGTGCATAAAGAATTGTCTTCCCAAGAGAGATCCAGAATTCCTGATCCTGAAACAGTCTTGCATAATTCTCAAATCCTACAAATGGTATTTTGCTTGAAATTCCATCCCATCCTGTAAAAGTAAGGTAAATACCATAAACAAATGGAAGCAGTACTACGCAGGAAAATAAAATAACAGATGGACCCCCAAATCCCAGAAACGTCATGATCTTACTGCTTAATTTGTTATTTTTTTTCATTGATTACAGCCTCCTGTTCTTCTCTTACTGTTTCTTCCAGTACGTTTCAATGCTTTCTTCCAGTTCTTCTCTTGTACACTGGTCGCCTAAATATTTCTGCATTTCTGCTCCAAGAGTTTTCCAGTGGTCTCCCGGTAATTTTGCAAAAGTTTCAAAGATTTTTCCATTTACAGTATAATCCTGTACAGAAGCACCTAATGGATTCGTCACTTCCAGTTCAATATTGGAGAATGCAGGTACCAGATTGCATTTATTTACAAGGAAATCCTGTCCTTTCTCATCATATACAAGCCAGTGAAGAAAATCTTTTGCTGCCTGCTGCTGTTCTTCATCATTAAAATTCGTATCAATCATCAGATACTTACTTGCTCCACCGCAAAGGTTCTCGGTTGCATCGTTATCAGCATCATCCTGTGGAATTGGCATGATTCCATACTCAGTGCCTTCCTCTGCAAACTCAGACATTTCTGCCCATGCCCAGTTTCCATTAAACCAGAAAGCAATATCTCCTTCTGTTATGCTGATTGCATTTTCATCATAGTCTGCAGCAAGAGGATTATCTTTGTTCATATTATATTCTTTCAGAAGATCAAAGGTATCCATCAGAGAATTCCATCTGTCATTTTCTCCAAGCTTCACGGAACCATCTTTGATTCCTCCCACAAAATCTTCAGCTCCTTTTGCAGTTCCATCCTGTTCTTCATATACCTGTGTCAGATAATGTCCACCCAGAGACCAGTCTTCCATGTTCAGTGCTACCGGTGTTTCCATGCCGCCATCTACCAGTTTGTCCAGAACAGCTTTTAAATCCTCTGTTGTTTTGATCTGAGACGGATCAAATTCCTCACCTGTTACGTCTTCAATTGCTGTTTTATTATAAATCAGTCCGCGTGCTTCAATGCAAAACGGGAATCCTTTTAATTTATCATTAACTGTACAACCAAATTTCGTACCACCAATTTCTGCCCATTCTTCTCCTGAAAGATCCAATGCATATTCATCAAGCATCAGAATGTCCTGCACATCTCCCATAAAAATAGTCGGAACCTCACCTGATGCGTATCTTTTGGTAATATCTTCAGATGGAGAATCTCCAACTGTTACTGATACCTCAACCTCAACACCTGTTAATTCCTCATATTCTTCTGCAAGTTCTTCCCACTGTGTCTGAAGTTCATCCTTTGTATTAAGAATAGTAATTTTCACTTTATCCTCTGCCATAACCGCTGTACTTCCAACGCAGAGATTTGATACTGCCAATGTTGCACAAAGTGCCGCTGTTACTAATTTTCTTCTCATAAATAATTCCTCCGTTACAATTACTTTTTCATATTTTATTCGTTCTTTCATCTGATCAGATTTTCTTTTCTCCAGCGCTTCTGTTTATATTAAACACTATTCTCTTTCATTTTCATATAGTTTTTTTTGAACAGAATATGGAAAAAACTAACTTTTTCGTATATAATAATCCTATGGACGAATATAAAGAAACTTCACACAATCTAATTTATAAATCCACCTCAGATCTGGCAATTTACAGTGCTGGTTATGAAGAATGTTCACCTGGTTACAGCTACGGACCAAGAATCCGTTCTTATCATGTCATTCACTTTGTTCTGTCGGGAAAAGGAGCCCTGCACATTAATCAGCATGTTTTTCAATGTCAGAAAGGAGATGTATTTATCATTCCTTCCGGAAAAGTATCTTTTTATCAGGCATCTTCTACTGATCCCTGGAGTTATGCATGGATTAATTTTCTGGGAATAAACTCTGAGATGTATATTTATCAGCTTATGACATCCAGTAACGATATCTATGTTCTTCATGGACTTGATACGGAAAAATATAAGAAATGTATTCTGGAAATTCTTTCTATTTTTAAGAACAGTACAAGCAGCTACTTCTATGCCAACAGTATTTTGCTGCGTATTATGTCATATCTGTATGAGGATATTGGATTTCAGGAGAAAAGCTGGGGAAAGATTTCAATTGCAGATGAAATCAAATTTTATCTGGATATGAAATATTCCGAAAAAATCCGGCTTCAAGATGTTGCAAAAAAGTTTAATGTTCATCCTAATTATATGACAAGAATTTTTCATGAAAAATTTAATGTTTCCCCCAAAGAGTACCTGATGAATCTGAAATTAAAAAAAGCCTGTCGTCTTTTAACCACGACAGAACTTCCTGTTTCTACTATTTCCAGTTCTCTTGGATTTGATGATCAGATGGCATTTTCCAAAACATTCAGAAAAGAATACGGAATGTCTCCCTCTGCCTATCGCAGAAATTCCCGTCTCTCCATATAAAGCCACCGAAATAACCTAAATCATACATACAAAACGGATACTTTTACTCATGAAAAGAAAGGCAGCCTGATCTTCTGATCCCGCTGCCTTTCTTTTCATAAAAAGTTCTCTGCTCGTTCGAACAATCTTATTTTACTTTTTATTTGCAAAGTTCCTCTGCCATAGCCTCAATCTCCGCTTCGTTTGCTTCGCTTAAGGAAGAAGTGATCTTTACATTATTTTCAAGCCATGTGATATTTTTGCTCTTTTCGAACATTCCCTGCATGATTCTTGCTGCTGCAGGTGCCCAGCTTCCGTTTTCGATGAGACCGATGGTACGGTTCTGGTAGCTGCGTTCTGTAAGGTTCTCAATGTAGGTACGCATAAATGGGAAAATATCTCCGTTGTATGTAATTGTGGCAAGTACCAGTTTACCGTAACGGAAAGCATCTTCCACTGCTTCTGCCATGTCATCTCTTGCAAGGTCAAATACAGTTACTTTCGGGCATCCTTTTTCTTCCAGTTTCTGTGCCAGAAGTTCTACTGCTTTCTTTGTGTTTCCGTAAACAGATGTATAGGCGATCACAACACCTTCGCTCTCTACTTTGTAGGAGGACCAGATATCATATTTCTCAAGGTAATGTCCCAGGTTCTCTGTGAGGATTGGACCATGAAGCGGACAGATTGTCTGGATATCCAGAGTTGCGGCAGCTTTCAGAAGCTTCTGAACCTGTGCACCGTATTTTCCAACGATTCCGATATAGTAACGGCGTGCTTCGCAGTCCCAGTCTTCTTCTACGTCAAGTGCTCCGAATTTACCGAAACCGTCTGCTGAGAACAGAACCTTATCAGTACTGTCATATGTAACCATAACCTCCGGCCAGTGAACCATTGGTGCAAATACGAAAGTCAGCACATGTTTTCCAAGTGTCAGGCTGTCACCGTTTGCAACCACCAGTTTCTTTCCGTCCAGATTCAGGTTTCTGAAGAAATTTCCCATCATAGTGAAGGTCTTGGTATTTGCAACTACGGTTGTGTCAGGATATGCTTTCATGAAGTTCTCGATATTTGCGGCATGATCCGGCTCCATATGCTGTACTACCAGATAATCCGGTTTCGCACCGTCCAGGACTCTGGCTACATTTTCAAGCCATTCATCTTTGAAATTAGCATCTACGGTATCCATAACTGCAATCTTTTCATCCATGATCACATATGAGTTATAGGACATACCGTTTGGCACTACATACTGACCTTCAAACAGATCTATCTGATGATCATTTACACCTACATAATAAATATCATTTCCGATTTTCATGATAACATGTTCCTCCTTAGCGATATCAGGGCCGGTAAAATCCGGTTAAAAATTCCAATTTTTTTATTTCTGAACCTATTATATCCACATACATATCGTTCGTCAAGTTTCATTTTATCCTAAAATTTCACCCCTTAACTCATATATAAAAAGTAATACTGTCGTTTTATTTAATACTTATTCTGGTAAAATTCCATATTCCTTATATAACCGTTTTCGAGTCTCTGCATTTGTCACAACAGACTGTATTTCTGCACTTCTTCCATCCATAATCAGACGATTAAGTAAAGTGCTTAATCGTTCTTCGCCGATTGCTTCTCCAATCGCTATGCCCTTTGCTTCTCCAATTGCTTTTGCCTCTGCTTCCGCCTCTTTTTGAAGCCGTTCGAGCCTTTCAGATTCCAGTTCAAGAACTTTTCCACCCATAATCTCACTTATTCCTTTCCGGACTGTCTTTTCATTCTGACATATATAGTCCGCTATTTTTATGATCAGTTTATTTAAATTCATGTATAAAGCCGTCTTATCTGCTCCTGAAAGTTCTCTTTCCAGATTTATCCGGATTTCCTCATAGTCATTTAGCAAACTCTGGAACATTTCCGGATTCTCACTCATTTCATGAATGTCCTTTTCATATCGCATAATATAAAACGGCAGAAGCATCAGTAAATTTTTTTCAAAAATACTGTCTCTCGTATATGTCTCCAATTTCATTGTCGGAACCCAATAATGTACTATTTTCTCATCCGAAAGTACCATCTCTATCTCCAGAAAATCCGGCGTATTCTTTCCGCTTCTCAAATATAATACGCAGGACTTTGGAAAATCCATCCTGTATTTGCGTCCCTGTTTCTGTGCATTTTCAATTGCTATGGAGAAATCATATTCTATCATACGAATTGCCATAGTTGTATCGTCTACACTTTGACATTCAATATGATACAATTTACCAGCAATCTTTAAACAGGAATCCGTGATAATCTCTCCGTCTTCCTGCTGATGTTCATTGCGCAACTGCACAATCGGTACATTCTCCGGATAAGAAGTATGGAATACTTCATTAATCAAAGGTACTGCCAGATATGGCATTTTCTCAATCATTGTACGAAATACATCATCAAATATCGTATTATTCATTAGATACCTCACTTCTATTCTAACATACGGTAACAATGTTTGAATACCCAATTTGCACAAATATCATAAATCGGATAATCTTTATCTTTCGTACATGCTTTCATAAAGGGAAATAGATGACCGGCTGGTCTGGAATTTGAATATGTAAATTCAGTGTAACAAATACATACAGTTCCGTCAATCAATAGTTTTCGACACATCAACACTGCTTTTGGAAATTTATTCCTTACGTTTCAGTAACAAATTCTCAGTTCACAATACACAAGGCTGTCACACTACATAAGCAATTAGTGTAACAGCCTCTTTTCTATTCTCTGAGATCAGGCTCATGAGATCTTGCCGTCTTTCATTTCAAATACAGTATCAACGATATTCATAGTAGATTTTCTGTATTACGTAACGTGATTTCTGTTTATACCTCATCCTTTTTTAACTTTCGTTCTAACTCTAAAACTTCTTTTCTGCACAATTCTATCGCATCATTACAGGTTTCCACATCATCACCATCTATCTCTATGCTATCGTCACCAGGATATCTGGTTGAAAAATAAAAACCATCTATCATTCTCATATATGTCTGCGTATTTTTTGAAAACTCTGCTCCCATATTTGCTTTTAGAAATTTCATCAATCTGTTCAGACTATGTGTACGCAAAATATTTTCAAAATCTTTCTGTTGTATAGCATCATCCGGTTTATAGTATTCTGAGATCAGATGCTTCATATATTTTTCGCATATTCCCTGCGCCATGGCACCCATCATATTTGCAACTATCCCCGCATCATAAGAGGCTTTAAAATATTGAAAATCATTTTCTGCAAAATCAAAATAACTGTTCAAGGCCATATCTGAATTCCTTCCTTTCGCACATTTGTATAATACAGCATTTTGTTCCTTTTCCAGTCATCGCCAACTACAATTTTCAGATCCGTTTCTGCATCATCCAATTCCTCAGAGGATACTTCTGATTTTAGAAGATAAAGATATTTTTTAAGTTCCGGCCGAGAGCGGAATGACTCTGACAGTTCCAGAAACAGATCAACATCACTGCTATATTTCTCTTCTCCCCGTGCACAACTGCCATACAGATATATTGTCTTAATATAAGGCCTTATGCATGATGACTGAATAGTTCGTAAAGCATACTCCGCTGCATCTCTCTGCCGTTTTGATCTGATACATGTCAGCATTTTCTATCCCTCCGTTTTCTCTGTATATTATTTCCAGATTATACTTACATTTTCCGCTTCAGGATTTCTTTGTAAAAAAATTATAACATTCCTTATCTTCTATGTCTATCTTCCATTTATCTGGTGAAAAATTAGAGTGTGCTATTGTTACTTTCTTTCATTTATTTTCCTTCAAAGATCTGTGCGATCGGTGAATCTGCAGACAGTATCACTGTTTTGTCCTCACCTTTCATAGATGTCTTCAGCGCCTCCAGGCTTCTCACAAATGAATAAAACTCACTCCTGTCCTCTTCTCCATAAGCCTGCGCAAGAATTTTCATATATTCCTGCTCCCCTTCCGCCTCCAGGATCTCTGCCTGTTTTTTGGCATCGGAAATCTGGATTGCTACTTCTTTGTCCGTTTTATTTCGAATCACCTTTGCTTCGGAGTTTCCCTCTGCCTTGTAAGTCGCTGCAATATTATCTCGTTCAGATATCATTCGTTCATACACAGCTTCCTTATTATCATCCGGCAGATCCAGCTGCTTGGTTTCGAATTTAAGAAGCTCAATTCCATACTGATCCATGTTTGTTCCTATTGCCTCCATAACCATATCAGACAGTTCTCCGTCACGACTTGTGATCACCTGATCCTGTGACATACTGCTGATCGCATTTTTAGTGGCATTATACACAGCAGTATTAATTCGGCTTTCACCACTTTCCACAGAAGAGTTTAATGTCTGTGCAAATTTAAGCGGGTCGCTGATTTTCCAGAGAACATAGCTGTCGCTGATCATCGTTTTCTTATCTTTTGTAATTACATCAGATGCTGCCAGATCATACAGCAGTGTTTCCTTTGGCAATGACTGTGTACTCTCTATAAACGGAATCTTAAAACTGATTCCCGATGAGCTGATCACCCTGTCAACCTTACCAAACTGACGGATCAGCTTATATTCATTTTGCTGAGTTACTGTTACCGACGCTCCGACAGCTACAACCACTGCAGACACACCAATTAATATTCCAATTTTCTTACCGTTCATAAATTAATCCTCTCCAAAATTATATCTCTATCCTTCGTATTTCATTTACCAAAACACTTTTTATATGAAATATTTTCTGTCATTTCTTTATTCATTCTCAGAATCATTTAAATCTTGTGTGTCCTGAGCAGGATCCGTGTTCAGTGTCTCTGCCGGATTCTCTGAACTGTTCCCTGTAAAAGAATCTAGCGGCAGAACCTTCTGCACTCCATCTCCATTATCAATCACAATCTTCATTCCCGGCAGCACATCTTCCATTGCCTCATAGAACATACGCTTCTTTGTGATCTCCGGATTCTTAACATACTCCTCATACATGGCATTAAAACGTGCAACCTCAGCTTCCGCTTCATTAATCCTTACCTGCTTCTGCGCCTCAGCATCCTGAATGATCTGGTCTGCTTCTGCCTCAGCCTCCGGAAGCTTTTCGTTTCTGTATTTATTGGCATTATTCAAAGCAGTTTCTTTTCCCTGCTTGGCAGTTTCTACTTCTTTAAATGCTTTCATAACCTCCTGTGTGGGTGGTTCTGAATCCTGGATTGTGATATTCACAAGCTGAATCCCCAGATCCTGTTCCTCCATCTGCTTCAGGATCATTTCTTTAATCTTACTCTGGATCTCACCTTTTCCGGTGGTAAGCACTTCATCCACATCATAACTTGCGATTACTGTACGGATACAGCTTTGAGAAATATTTTTCAGAATATCTTCCGGTTCCTCTGAATTATAAAGATATTTTACCGGTTCTAAAATTCTGTACTCAACAAAGAAATCTACATCAATAAAGTTATAATCCGAGGTAATCATAATGCCCTCATTCTCAACCACCGAATTATCTCCCATACTATATCCAATAGGAAATCCCTGGATCGTTGTATTTACTTTCTGTACTTTCTGTATAAAAGGAAGCTTAAAATGCAGTCCTGTTTCTGCCACTGCCTTCGGCACTCCGAAAGTTGTCAATACTGCCTGTTCCTGCTCCTGGATCTGATAGGTAGCATCTCCTGCAAGCCCTGCAATAATCACCAACCCTGCTGTTCCTATTACAATACGTTTCACATGTTTTCCCGGCTTCTGTAATTTTTTAAATGGATTTACTCTTTCGTTCACTTTTCTCCTCCGTTTCACCATTTGACATAATTAAATTTTTTGCTTCTAAAAATTTCTGAAGAAAAGAAAAAGACTTTCATTTCAGACATAACATGAGCTCTTCTCTTAATGTCTAAAACAAAAGTCTTGCCGATTATATCATAATGCGGGCATTCTTAATCTGCCGTTCTGACGCATTTATGTACCATTTATAGGAAAAACAAGTCCAGTTCTTCATAACGATGGCCGCTACTCCCTTTTCTTTGAGCAGCATCATATCATAACTATTTACAAAATGCAAGAAATATTTTTCTCAAACGCCCCATACAGTCCTCAGCGTTTCCAAATCCTTATTTATAATTTGCATCTGATTCTGCTCATTACATTTTCTCAACGGAAGCAGGTTATAATAATTCTCAATGATGATCCATCCTTCATAGCCATGTTTTTTCAGGATTTCCATCTGAGGGAAGAAATCTGTGTTTCCCTCTCCCAGCAGACAGCCGCCTGGTTCATTGATACCATCTTTTACATGAAGCTGACTATCCATATACGGATAAAGACCTTCAAGCTGTTCACACTGGTTCATATTAAAATTAAATTTGAAGTTCTGTGTATCAAAGTGTACTGTCAGATTCGGCATACGGATTTCTTTCAGCAGCTGAATTTGTTCTTTATAATCCAGCGCATTTTCTGTCATAACAGTAATATCTTTCCTAATCGCTTTTTCACAGATAAATCTCAGTGCATCCTTTGTTGCTTCTACATGAGATTCTTCTGTAATCAGATTTCCAAGGAAGTTTGGAACCATGATCTTGGATATTCCCATTTCTGCCGCTACCTGAACTGCCAGTTCCATCTGGTCATACGCGATCTTTCCATTCTCTGTATCTTTTCCATGGATAAATTCATGATCCATCACATCATTAAGAACAATAGACGGATATTCGATTCCTAACCTGTTTCCCTCTTCAAGATACGCTTCCTGAACCTGTTTCTGAGCTAACGGATAACCCCATTCATAACTTCCAAGTTCAAGTTGAATTCCATCCAGTCCAGCTTCCTTTGCAATCTGTGGTCCAAAATATCCACCACCAGGAAGTCCCCATGCCACACAGCCAAATTTAATCTTTTTCTCCATATATGCCACCTACTCTAAATTTGCATGATTCTTAAACATTTCTTCTTCTGTTTTTCCAAGTTTCTTCATAAGAATCATAATAACTGCATCATAAACGATCCAACTCATCTGTTCAAACGCATTTCCCATAGGCTGAGCAGATTCACTTGTATCTTCCAGGTTACTCTTTGGAGTTGCACCCGGAATTACGATACAGCTTTCACATACCTTGCCAATGGAAGCTTCCGGATGAATTGTTACTGTCACAACAGATGCTCCTGCTTTTTTTGCTTTATTTGCCATAACAATCAAACTGTCAGTTTCTCCTGAACCTGAACTGATAATAAGAAGATCTTTTTTTTCAATTGCCGGTGTTGTCGGTTCTCCCACAAAGAATACTTCCAACCCCAAATGCATCAGGCGATTTGCAAACCCTCTTGCTACAAACCCAGAACGTCCAGCTCCTGCTACAAAAATATGCCTAGCTTTAATAATCTCATTAGCAAACTTTTCAAGTGAAGAAGAAGAAATATGTTTTGCATTTTCTGTCAATTCTTCAAGAATTTCCTCCAGTATAATTGAATTTTCCATTTCTATCATCTCCTTTTCCATTGCCTTTTTTATTCAGGCTTTTATTTTTCTGGAAAATTTGAATCCGGTCTGTTTAAACCAGTCAATATAAACTGCAATCAGAATTACAATACCCTGTACAATATACTGCCAGGAAGAGTCAATACCAAGAAGGTTCATACCATTTTTCAGAACACCGATTACAATTGCACCGATAACAGTTCCTGCGATGGTACCACGACCTCCGTTCATACTTGTTCCACCAAGAACAACTGCAGAAATCGCATCCATTTCAGCTCCGTCTCCCAGTGTCATCATTGCAGTAAAAGTACGTCCTACTGTAAGGATTCCTGCTAAAGATGCAAGTAACGCACTATATACAAATACGAAAAATGTAACCTTTTTTACATTAATACCAGAATATTCAGCAGCCTGTTTATTACCACCAACTGCATAAATATGACGTCCTAATTTTGTTTTATTAAGGATAAAAGAAGAAACTGCAATTACTGCAACAATACAATATAACTGAATCGGAATTCCAAAGATAGTACCCATTCCCCAAAAAGTATAGCTGTCATCAAGAACAGAAATTGTCTGAGCCTTTGTATAAACACGGGCAATACCACGACCGATATTCATCATTGCAAGAGTAACGATAAATGCCGGAATATTTGTAGAAGAAACAATGTAACCGTTAATAAGACCAATTACAACTCCAGCAAGGATTCCTCCAAGGATACCAACATAAACAGGAAGTCCATTCCATGAAATGAGTCCTGCACTGATACATCCTGAAACCGCAATTACTGATCCTACAGAAAGATCAATTCCTGCAAGCAGAATTACGAAAGTCATTCCACATGCCAGAAACAAATTGATTGTAATCTGTCTGACTACATTAAATAAGTTTGTAACTGTTGCAAAACTGCTGGTTGTAAAACTTAATACAACGCAAAGAATAACCAGTCCCGCAAGAATACCCATATTAGATTTAATTGTCTGTATTACAGATAAATTTTTCCAGTTTTTATTTTCCATAATCGTCACCCTATTTCCTTTGTCGCAAACGCCATAATTTTTTCCTGATTAAATTCATTTCTGTTCAATATTCCTGTGGTGTGTCCCTGATTCATTACCACAATACGATCGCACATGTTGATCAGCTCCGGCATCTCCGAAGATATGAAAATAATTGATAAACCTGTTGCTGTCAGATCATCAATCAGATGATAAATATCTGATTTTGTTTTTACATCAATGCCTCTTGTCGGCTCGTCCAGAATAAGAATTTTTTCTGTGACCAGAAGCCATCTGCTAATAATAACTTTCTGCTGATTACCTCCTGAAAGCTTTCCTATTTCCTGCTCTATAGAGGAATATTTTGTCTGCATAACTTCATCAACATATTTTCTGGCAAATTCAATTTCTTTCTTCCTGTTATATCGGCCTTTTTTCAAAAATTTGTCCAATATTTCAATCGTTGCATTAAAACGTATTCCCTGGATCGGATAAATTCCTGACTGCTTTCTGTCTTCCGGAACAAGTCCGATTCCTGCATTTATTGCAGTTTTTACATTTTTAATATCAACTTCTTTATTTTCAATATAAATATGTCCGCTATCCTTATGACGAAGTCCAAAAATACATTCCATTGTTTCACTTCGTCCGGATCCAACCAGTCCTGAGAACCCAAGAACCTCTCCTCTTCTCAGTTCAAAATCAACATTTTTTACTTCTTTTCCAGAAGCAAGTTTTTCTACCTTGAGAATAATATCATCTGAATAGTTTTCATGTTTCTGATACAAATCTCCAAGTTTTCTTCCAACCATGAGCGCCACCAGATCATCATGTGTGGTCTCTTTTGTAACTACTGTATCGATATATTCACCATCTCGCATAACTGTGATACGATCAGTGATTGCATCCAATTCAGCCATTCGATGACTAATATAAATAATTCCAACATTCTTTGCTTTTAAAGCTCTGATTGCCTCAAAAAGAGCATCTACTTCATTTTCTGTCAAAGATGAAGTCGGTTCATCCATAACGATTATTTTTGCGCCAAAGGAAATAGCGCGAATAATTTCTACCATCTGCTGCTGTGCAATATTTAAATCTCGGATAAATTGAGTTGATTTCAGATCAAGGTGCATAGAATCCAAAAATCCCTGCGCCATTTCATTCATTTTCTTTTTATCGACAGTACCTGCTTTTGTTTTTGGTTCCTGTCCAATAAAAATATTTTCTGAAATTGTCATATCTGGAATCAACATCAGTTCCTGATGTATAATACGAATTCCGTGCTCTTTTGCGCTCTCAACACCTGTAATTTCTACTTCTTGTCCATCAACCAGAATCTGTCCGCTGTCTTTTGTATAAACTCCACCGAGAATTTTAATCAATGTAGATTTTCCGGCACCATTTTCACCTAAGAGAGCATGAACCTCACCTGCTTCCAATTCCAGGTGATTGTCCTTCAGCACAGAAACTCCGGAAAAAGACTTACAGATATTTTTCATTTCCAATAAATGTGCCATAAATTTTCTCCTCTAAATAACAAACATTTCCCACCTTTTTCTATATGGGGCAAAAATGGGTGCAGCCTGCGCTGCACCCGCTCAGATTTACTGCCAGTCAGCGTCTAAATATTCATCAATATTTGAAGAATCAATTGCAAACGCAGGTACATCTACTTCGAATTCTTCCGGTTTTTCCCCTGCGATAAGAGTTTTAGCTGCCTTATAGCACTCTTTACCAATTGTAATCGGGGACTGAGCTGCTGTCATACGATAAATGCTGTTGTCTTTAGCAATTACTTTCTTAGCTTCTGGAGCACCATCAACACCGTAAACATATACTTCTTTTCCAGCTGTCGTAAGTGATGCATATGCTCCCATACCAGCCTGGTCATTAATGGAGAAGATTGCCTTGATATCTGGATTAGCCTGGATGATATCACTTGTGATTGTCTGTCCTTTTTCTACAGTTCCCTCTGCATCAAATGTTGCCACAACATCAAATCCTTTTCCTTCAATTGTATCTAGGAATCCCTGTTCACGATCGTTGCAGGCATTATTTGCAGGATAATCAAGAACTGCAATTTCTCCACCATCCGGGAAATCTTCAATCATTGCTTCTGCACAAAGTACACCAGCCTGATAATTATCAGTTGCAACATAAGAACCAACCAGATCAAGATTAGATACAGAAGTATCAAAGTTTACTACTGGAATCCCTGCTTCGTCTAATTTCTGCAGTGCAGGTTCAATTGCATCTTTGTCAACTGGATTTAAAAATACTGCTGAAACACCCTGTGCAATAAAGTCTTCAATAATCTGAATCTGTTTTGCGCTGTCCTGCTGAGCATCCACTACAACTGTTTTATTTCCATCAGCTTCTGCTTCTTCTGTGATGGAATCTGCAACTGTTTTAAAGAAATCCGATTCACACCAATATGTAACTCCATAAGTCTGTCCACCATCTTCAGCTGCAAAAACACTTGCCGGAATTGTTGTTACTGCCATTGCTGCTACGCCTGCTGCCATCATAAGTTTTGTTACCAGTCTTCTTTTCATTGTAAAGTCCTCCTGATTTTAAATAATTTATATAGTTTTTCTCTAAAGCTCGTAGAGAGCGTGTAGATTCTCTTTTATGTCCTCATAAAATCTGTCATAAATTTTATGGAACTTCTCGTATTCCTCTGCTTCTTTCAAATCGCATTCAGTAATTCCATCTTCTTCAATAAAAGCATCGCATGCTTCCTGTATCGAAGAATAAATTCCAGTTCCAACTCCGGCCAGAATTGCTGCACCGTATGCCGGTCCCTCTTCCTGCTTCAATGTATGTACATCGCATTTATAAAGATCTGCCATAATCTTTCTCCATACAGGACTTCTGCTTCCACCTCCGCATGCACGCATGGATACAACCTCTGTTCCCAGTTTCTTCAAGATTTCATTACAGTCTGCAAGGGAATAAACAACACCTTCCATAATTGCCCTAAGCATATGTGCCTGTCCATGTATGATATTCAGTCCGATAAATGCACCTCTGTATTTGGGATCAATATGAGGTGTTCTTTCGCCCATCAGGAATGGAAGGTAAATCAATCTTTCGCTTCCTATCGGAATATCTTTTGTAAGTTCATTTATCTTGTCATAAAATGATACATTTTCCTCTTCTGCTTTCTGAATCAAATTCTGACAGAAATTATTTTTCATCCATTCAATCGAAAGACCTGCCGACTGAGGACCTCCCATTGTATGCCAACACCCAGGCACTGCACAGCAACACAAATGAAGTGCACCTTCAGGAATTTCCTGATATTTTTTCAGATGAGTATATACAATGCTTGAAGTACCTATTGTTGTAAAAGCCTGCCCCTCTCTTACAATACCTGTTCCAATTGCTGCACAGGCATTATCACTTCCTCCGGCAACCACAACTGTTTCTGTTGATAATCCACACTTCTCTGCAATTTTCGGTAAAAGGTTTCCAACAACTTCCGGTGATTCATACACATCTCCAAGAAGTTCTCTGTCTACTTTCAGAAAATCAAGAATTTCCTGCGACCAACATCTGTTTTTTACATCCAGCATCTGCATTCCACTGGCATCTGATGCATCTGTCGCATACTTACCAGTAAGAATAAAGCGAACATAATCTTTTGGAAGCATAATGTGTCTGCACTTTGCAAAAAGCTCCGGCTCATTTTCTCTTATCCAGAGGATCTTTGCTGCCGTCCATCCTGCCATTGGCAGATTCGCTGTGATCTTCATCCATTTTTCCATTGGCAGTTCCAGCATTTCCTCTACCTGCTTCGTAGCTCTCTGGTCACACCAGATAATGGATCTTCTTATAACCTGATTCTCCTCATTCAACATCACAAGTCCATGCATCTGACCAGAAATTCCAATTCCCCGCACATCTTTTCCATTAACCTGACCTTTTTCAACTACACTTTTAATTGTTGAAATCGCTGCTTCTGACCAGTCTGATGGATCCTGTTCTGCCCATCCGTTTTCAGGCTGATACATTGGATATTTGACAGACGCTTCGGCTACGATTTTTCCATTCTGATCTACCAGAATCGTCTTTGTCGCACTGGTTCCCAGATCCACTCCAATTACGTATTTCATCTTATTCCTCCATGGCTGCCTGTTGCTTCATATTGGCAATGTTCTCTGCAAGATTTCCATTAAATAATGCCTTTCCTGAAACAATGATATTTGCTCCGGCCTTTATTACTTTTCCTATATTCCCACAGTTGATACTTCCATCAACTTCTATATCTTTCCACTCTCCGGTATCTGTTGACCGTCTTCTGATATCTTTTATTTTGTCAAGTGTATCTTCAATAAAGTGCTGGCCATCTCTTCCCGGATGAACGGTCATAACCTGTATCACATCTGCAAGCTTCCAGATTTCTTCTGTAAGAACTTCTGCCGAGGTTTCCGGATTCAGAACAATTCCTGCACGAATTCCACATTGCTTTATTTCTTTTAAAGTTTCTGCTACATTGCTGCAGGCCTCATAATGAACAGATATTACATCAGCTCCAGCCTCCTGCATTCTTTTTACAAATCGAACAGGTTCATTTACCATCAGATGAACATCAAATACCAGATCAGCTACACCTTTCAATCCATGAATCATTTTCATTCCACATGCCAGATTCGGTACAAAGCTTCCATCCATTACATCTATATGAACATATTCAGCTCCGGATTTTTCCATTGTTTTTAATTGTTCTCCCAGGCATTTATAGTCTGCTTCCAGTAAGGACGGTGCTATAATGCACATTATTGATCACCTCGTTTATATTTTATTACAGTCAATTACTGTCTGAATTTTCTGAAGTTGTTTTTTATAACCTTTGTTTATTTTCGTCGTATATCCCAGATAAAGTGCATCCAATATAAACTGATCTGAAACTCTTCTGGTTACTTTATCTCTTCCCACTGTCAGGTCATTTACTGCCGTAAATAAACTGATATCTGTATATCTGAGAAGAGGAGATTTATTCATTTTTGTAATACTAATTGTAACTGCACCTCGCTCTTTTGCGATTTTCATTGCCTCTACTACATTTCTGGATCTACCCTCATAAGAGACAGCTAACGCAACGTCTTCACTTGTAAGATTGCCTGCAGTCATCATCTGCAGCATTACGTCACTATGTACGGAACACGGAATCCCCAATCTTCCAAATTTCATGTATGCCAGCTGACATACTGCAAAGGCATCTCCAACACCGAAGAAATGTATCTCTCTGGCTTTAAGAAGAGCATCCAATGCTTTTTCATAATTTTCGTCATCTGCCAAAACTAATGTATCACTCAACATCTGTACATTACTCTGATAAACCTTTTTCAAAATCGTCTTCATATCGTCTGATACTTTAATATCTTCTGAATGAATTTCCATTCCTTCTGCCAAAGCTCTGATGAAATCCTCCTTCATAGAAGAATATCCATCATATCCCATTCTTTTACAGAATCTGATAATTGATGCTTCACTGCTTCCTGATTCTCTTGCAATCTCTGCAAGCGTTAAATGTGTAATTGCTTCCGGGTTTTCAAGTAATGCAGATGCTATTGCTTTCTCTGCTCTTGGTAACGACGGTAACAAAAATCTGATGCGAACAAATAAATCATTCATATGGCGTGCACTCCATTTCTACTTCATTTATTTAATTTCACTTTGAAGTTTTTTGTTGATTAGAATATAGCATTCTGTTTCAGTGAAGTAAATATCTATAAATATTTTTGTATATTTCCACGTTTTGGCGTGTGTTTTTTGTTGATTACATCCAATTTTTTGGTTGATTTGACGTTTTTACATTTTATTTCACTTCATTTTGAAATTTACAAACACTTAAATACTTCATTTTATTTTTGTAATACGAAGTATAAGCTATAAATATATATAATACCTGTATTCATTTCTATCACTTAGATTCTTTTTTACCTCGACATTTTTTTGAAATATTTCAGAATAATTTTTAGCGATGATCCCTGCTCTCTTTTGAGAAACAGAGCTACTGACTACTGACAAGAAATATTTTTACGTAAACTCCATAACATGTTATACTTACTATACAATGCTAAGATAAATATCTATCTCAGCCCAATACCAGGAGGATTAATTCATGAAAGCATACGAACGCTTATTATCTTATGTAAAAGTATTCACTCCAAGCAGTGAAGAAACCGGTACTTCCCCATCTACACAATATCAGTTTGACCTTGCCAGACTGCTGGTTCAAGAATTAAAGGAACTGGGTGTGAAAGATGCCGATGTAGATGAACATTGCTATGTCTATGGACATATTCCGGCAACCAGAGGATATGAATCCCGCCAAAAACTGGGCTTTATCGCTCACATGGATACAGTCTCTGATTTCTGCGATCATCCGGTTACTCCGGTTATCACTCCGAATTATGACGGCAAAGACCTTGCACTTGGAACCAGCGGCAGAATTCTCTCCCCGAAAATGTTCCCTCATCTCTCCACATTAAAAGGCAGAACTCTCATTACTTCCGATGGAACCACCATCCTCGGTGCAGATGACAAAGCCGGAATTGCCGAGATCATGACAATGATTGAGACCCTCAATGACAATACTATTCCGCATGGTCCCCTCTGTATTGCATTTACCCCGGATGAAGAAATAGGAATGGGACCAGCCCATTTTGATATAAAAAAATTTGGAGCTGATTTTGCTTATACACTTGATGGTGATACAGAAGGTGAAATCCAGTATGAAAACTTTAATGCTGCCAAAGCAGTAGTAGAATTTACCGGTGTAAACGTACATCCAGGTTCTTCTAAGAATACAATGGTCAACGCAGCACTTGTTGCCATGGAATTCAATTCCATGCTCCCTTCCGCTGACACGCCAAGAGATACAGAAGACTATGAAGGATTTTTCCATCTCTATTCCATAAAGGGAGATGTCTCACACGCTACTCTCGAATATATCATTCGTGACCACGATGCAGCTTCTTTTGATGTCCGTAAGAAGAGTATGGAACACATCACTAAAATTTTAAATGAAAAATGGGGAAAAGGAACTGTCTCACTTACCATCACAGAACAGTACCGAAATATGAAAGAAATCATCGACACCTGCATGGAACTGATCGAGCATGCAACTGCAGCATGCAAGGAATGCAATATCTCGCCGCTTATCACCCCGATTCGCGGAGGCACAGACGGCGCCCAGTTAAGCTTTATGGGACTCCCATGCCCGAATCTCGGAACAGGAGGGCATGCTTATCATGGACCTTATGAACACATTACTGTTGAAGGAATGGATATTGCTGTAGAGGTAGGATTAAAGATTATCGAATTATTTTATAAATAATTTCGATTACAATATCCCCTTGTTGTTATTTTAACCGCTAAATTAATCTTAAATAATTTTGCGATTAACGTAACAACAAGGGGATTATCTATAAACTCGGAATATTTTTTATATTTTTACATACAAAAAAACCAGCTAACTGTTAGCTGGTTTCTCATTGTATCTTCAAAACTACATACATGCTGACATTTCCTTGAGATTCATTCTTCCTGCGATTCTTGGTCAAGCCCTCACCCGATTAGTAACAGTCAGCTCCATGTGTTGCCACACTTCCACCTCTGCCCTATCTACCTCGTCGTCTTCAAGGGGGTTTACTTC
>OCAD01000362.1_pt1 | contig 32936 bp, 26 predicted proteins | sample 1538261 | NCBI WGS metagenome assembly OCAD01 (sample SAMEA2580261, study PRJEB22360) | human gut metagenome | biome: human gut; feature: human-associated habitat; material: faeces | place: Denmark | collected 2008/2010
ACTTTATTGGGTGTTGTTTGCATTTTGTATATATACTGCGTAAATCTGGTAAATTTAATATGACAGACAATGAACCGTCACCCCCAGACTGCAACGGATGACCCCCTCGTTGCAGCCTGCAGTCTTTGCAGTTTTGCAGTTTCAGGGTTCTAAAAACAGGTATTTCCTGCAAGACTGCAGGAACTGCAAACTGCAAATGACGGTTTCCACTTGCAGGAATCCACAAAAGAGAGCATCATGACCGAATACAGATTCCATCTTCAGAAATACCGTCCGGGCAGCAAGACCGTCTGTCCGGAGTGCGGCAGGAAAGCCTGCTTCACCCGTTATATCGACGAGGCGGGAGAGATTTCCTTCCCTGACAGCGTAGGCATGTGCGACCATATCAACAGTTGCGGTTACCACAACACACCGAAAGAATACTTCCGGGACAATCCGGCTGTCAAAGAAAGATTGAATGGGCAGGAAAGGTTTGGCGGCACACCGATAGCTGCAAGACCGCCAGCAAGAGCATTGCCCGAACAGAAACCACGGATTTCTTTTCTTCCCTCTGATTGGGTGGAGCAGTCCATGCGCAGGTACGACATCAACCCCTTGTACCGATACTTTACCAAAGTGATGGGCAAGGAGAATGTGGACAAGCTATTCAGCCTATACAGGGTCGGTACCTCAAGGAGGTGGGGCGGTGCGACCGTATTCTGGCAGATAGACCGGAACAGCAACGTGCGTGCGGGCAAGATCATGGGCTACGATGCCGTAACCGGACACCGTATTAAGGAGCCTTTTAACCAAGTCAGCTGGGTGCATTCCGTGAGGAAGGTGCAGGATTTCAGGATGAAGCAGTGCCTGTTCGGAGAACATCTGCTGTCGGACAACTCCGCCGTAATGTCTGCCAAACCTGTAGCCATTGTCGAGAGCGAGAAGACGGCACTGGTCGCCGCCCATTTCATCCCCGACTTCATCTGGCTTGCCACCGGAGGGATACACGGGTGCTTCAACGGCGAAGCGGTGCAGGCATTGGACGGACGGGAGGTGATTCTTTTCCCCGACCTTAAGGCAACGGAAGAATGGCGGCGATGGCTGCCGCTGCTGAAATCCATATGCAGGCGTGCCACATGTTCCGACCTGCTGGAAAGGATCGCGACCAATGAACAGCGCAGTCAGGGACTGGACATTGCCGACTTCCTGCTGATGGAGGACACGCCGCAGATGATTCTTGCGAGGATGATAGAACGCAACCCCGTACTGCAGACCTTCATCGACACCTTCGGCCTCGAACTGGTGGATGCAGGGAGGGTGGAATGACGGAAAGGTATCGGACAGCTTGCTGTCCCATGAAAAAGGGGTTGTAAAATCCCGTAGCATATTAGGGCATTTTCACCGCCTCCGCTCCGCTTCCGGCAGTCAAAAAGCCCATAGGCCGAGGGATGTCCCTCCGACTTCAAATATATGCCTCCGGTAATAGGACGGGATTTTACAACAGAAATTATAATCATAAAACGAACGGATATGAGTAATACACAATACGCGGTCTGCCACCTGCAGCGTGGCAGCGGTAATGACTCTGGTATGTCATGCCATATAGAAAGAAAGGATGCCAAGGGGAAGAAATATGTCCCGGACAATGCCGATGCTGGCCGGACACATCTCAACCGGGAACTGGTCAAGTTTCCCGATGGCGTGTCCAGCCGCACCGAGGCGATACAGCACCGCATCAATACCGCCGGACTGCGCCGAAAGGTCGGCAAAAACCAGACAAAAGCCATCCGTATCATCCTGACCGGGACACATGAACAGATGATGAAGATTGCCAATGGCGGCAGACTGGACTGTTGGATTGATGCCAACCTCAAATGGCTAAGGGATACATTCGGGAATGAGAACCTTGTATCGTGCGTGCTGCACATGGACGAGAAGACTCCCCACCTGCACGCCACCATCGTTCCCATTGTGACCGGGGAGCGAGTCCGCAGGAAACGTGAGGGTGAGAAGAAGTATGAAACGAAATCCGGTCCCCGGCTGTCGGCGGATGATGTGATGCGACGTACGCGGCTGCACGAATACCAGAACAGCTATGCTGCGGCCATGAAACCGTTCGGGCTGCAGCGAGGCATTGTCGGCTCCACCGCCAAACATCAGGCAAATTCGGATTATTACAGGCAGCAGGTCATCCGTTATGAGGAGGACATAGCCAAGTTGCAGGCAGATGTGGAGAAGGCGCAGGAGGGCAGGAACACCATCCTCTCGTGGTTCGGCAAGGGAGACCTTGCCAAAGCGAAAAAGGAACTATCGGACAAGGATGAGAAGATTGCCGAACTCAATAAACAGATTAAGGCTCTTCAGGCAGAAAAGGCACGGTTGCAGGAGCAACATAAATCAGGAATCGAAAAGCTGCGGAACGGCTACCAGAAAGAGATAGACGCAGCCATCCGCAGGGCGGAGACCGCCGAGCGGCAGTCAGAAGAGAAAGATGCCGTCATAGACAGGCAGCGAAAACAGATAGGCCTGCTTGACCGTAAGGCAAACCCTCAGCGTTATAGCCTCTCATCCGGTGCCGAGCTTGTCCGAATCAACGTGTCCAACTACCGGAACCCGTCGCTCCACATCTGGACACGGGTCGGCGAGGAGCTTTTTGAGGACACCAAATTCCAGATAGACTATGATGTGGCCCAAAGACATTTTAACGGCCAGATCACGGACGAGGAATTTGTCAACGCCGTATTCGAGCCGCAGGAACAGGTAAGCGTGAAGCAGGCCGAGCTGTTGGGCGCTGCTTTCACTCTTGCCGCCGGTGGACAGGCAGAGGTTCATGTCGGCACCAGTGGTGGAGGGGTGTCTTCGGAACTTCCGTGGAATGATAAGAAATCCAAAGGATTGAAACGATAAAGCTATCAATTCAATAGATAGATTAGCAGAAAAATATCTACTTTTGTATTGGATATAAAAATATAACGATGAAATTATCAAAATTATATAGTAAGTCACTTTGGAAAGACAGTTTTTTGTACGCAGTTAGTTTCATTGCTGCTATAGAAACTATTTGTGCTATCGCTAATTTTAGCATTACAGATATTTGCAATATACAGAAGTGGTGGGAGAAAGGCTTGGTTATTGTGGGTGTATTTTTATTATTTTGGCTTATAATATCTGTAGTAAAGGCATTCAGAGCAGACCATTCAATCACTTTAAAAATAAAAGGAATCAATGTTAAAATTGAAGAAGGGGATATATTTGAGTCAACAGATTGGAAATTAATCCCTTTTAATGAATTTTTTGATACCACTGTAGATGATGTCGTTATTGCTCGGAACTCGTTGAATGGAAAATTCATAGAAAGATTACAAGATATTGATGATTTGAAGCGACAAATTAACGAAGCAGAAGACATACCTGGAATGAAAAGAAAAACAAAAGCAGGTAAAATTTGTTATCCACTTGGACGAATCATTGTATATCAAGATTATTTGTTATTGGCATTTTCTCATTTTGAGAATAATCAGGCTAAACTATCTCATAACGATTACGAAATTTGTCTTAGGGCGATGTGGAATGAAATAAGCAGAGTATATGCTAATAAACCTATTGCTATACCGTTACTTGGGGGAGGAATAACACGCATTACAGATAAGAATGAATTTAATTTGCTTCGTTGCATTCTTTGTACGCTTAAAACATCGAATGCTCCAATATATCAACCGATAACAATTGTATTGACACGAGAAACTATTGATAAAATTAATTTGTATGATATTAAAAAAATATTTTAATCATGTATTACAGGACAAGAACTTACATCGCCGGAGATTGGGATCATGACAAAGATGCTGTTGAAGCATTACACCGATGGAATGAGAGTTCCAAATACGGACTTTCGTTTTCAGATGCTCATGAGTTAAAGCAAGCAAAGGACACAAGTCTAAATTGCTCGATTAAAAGGTCATTGGCTGAGAGATTGGATGCATCTAAAACATTTATCCTTATCGTTGGTGACCATACCAAAGAGTTAAAAGCTGGAGGATGTCAATACTGTGGTAGTTATAACAGCTATAGGGGAACCTGTAGCAGAGGTCATACAATAGATACTCGAAGTTATATTGATTTCGAATGTGAGAAAGCAATTCGAGATGGTTTAAAGATAATAGTCCTATATAAATCAACATTCGTCAATAGGGACAAATGCCCAGAAGTAATCAGATGGAAAGGCATTCATGTTCCTATGGAAAAATGGATTGGAAATACCTTATATTGGGATTATGATTCGGTGAGAAATGCTATTGGACAATAACTAAACACTGCCCCATAGTTTTTTGTCTATGGGACAGTGTTTTATTTACCAAGTTATCACTCTATCTACAATCTCCTGTTGTTCGGCGCTGCTACGACGCAGATAGATACGGGTAGTTTCTATGCTTTCATGTCCCATGAGGTCAGCAAGCAGAGCTATGTCATTGAATTTCTCCAAAAAATTCTTGGCAAACCGATGGCGGAAAGAGTGGGGATAAACGACTTTTTCATTCAGTCCGTATTTCACAGCATAGTTCTTCAACTGCTGGGCGATACCTCTTGTAGTGATACGCTCTCCGAAACGATTGAGAAAAAGGTAACCACTTGTGCGATTGCTTTTGATCAGCCATTCGGCTGCCTCCTTGCGTAATGTCTTCGGGATATAAATTCGGCGTATTTTGCCACCTTTGGTGTAAATATCGTAATACCCAATCTGAACATGCTCTACTTTTATTTGTATCAATTCACTGACTCTTGCGCCAGTCGCAGCGAGGAAACGCACTACAAAATACCATGTCAAATTATTTTCCCTTTTCAGTTTGTTTTTTAGGAAGATGTAGTCAGCATTGCTGATTACATTCTCTAAATATGAACGCTGTTGCACCTTGACAGATTTTAATCGCAAGCGCGGCTTTTTTATGCACTCAAGGTATTTATTCATAGCCTGTATGCGCAGATTCACAGTCTTTGGTTTGAAGGTTTCGATGAGATAAGTTTTATAGATAAGCAAATTTCGCTTGTTCAATTCCCTATGCCTGGAATAATACTCCTTGATGGCATAAAGATAAGCATTAATAGTATTTTCCGCCATATTCCCTTGACGCAAATACAATTCAAAATCTTCGTTGTTCATATTCTCTACATTATTAGTTAAACAAATTGTTATCACTAATAATGTAGAGAGTGGTTAGTGTTTTGAGTTCCTATTATGAGAAGTTTCTCGCCACAGGGGAGGTGAAGTGCATTGACGAGGAGATTCCGTTTGAGATTCCACAAGGGTGGGAGTGGTGCAGGTTTGGAAGTTTAATGATAAATCGGGATAGCGAGAGGATCCCATTGTCTGTTGCCCAGCGGCAAACTCTTAAAAAGGTGTACGATTACTACGGGGCATCTGGAGTAATTGATAAAGTTGATAAATATCTTTTTGACAAAGACTTGTTGTTGATAGGAGAAGATGGCGCAAACCTTATCAACAGAAGTACTCCTATTGCATTTATAGCCAAAGGGAAATATTGGGTAAATAATCATGCTCATGTCCTTGATGTATGCGGAGGACTTAATCTGGCATACATAGCTTTGTTTATAAACGCCATATCACTTGTGAATTATGTAACAGGGACTGCACAGCCAAAGATGAATCAGGAAAAGATGAATTCCATTTTGGTTACAGTTCCTCCCATATCAGAACAGGCGCGAATTGTTAATCAAATTGAAAGTTTGCAACCCTTAATAATAAGGTATGACAAGGCGCAAAGTGAACTTAACATACTAAATACCTCTGTCAAGGAACAACTGAAAAAATCTATTTTACAAGAGGCAATACAGGGACATCTTGTTCCACAAATTGTTGAGGAAGGAACAGCCGAAGAATTACTTGCCGAGATTCGTAAAGAGAAAAAGCGCCTTGTGAATGAAGGCAAGTTGAAAAAGTCTGCACTCAATGATTCTATCATTTTCAAAGGTGACGATAACAAGTATTATGAGCAGATAGGAAGTAAAGTGGTTGATATAACTGGCGATATTCCTTTTGAAATCCCTCCAACTTGGATGTGGTGTCGATTCGGCACAATCGTTAAAATGCGTATAGGAAAGACACCACCGCGTGGAGAGCAGGTATATTGGAGTAATGGTAAACATAATTGGGTTTCAATATCAGATATGGTTGAAGGAGGGACAATAAAAGCAGTAAAAGAAAAAGTGTCAGATATAGCTGTTAATGAAATCTTTAAGTGTTATCCAACTCCTAAAGGTAGTTTGCTTATGAGTTTCAAACTTACTGTAGGACGCACATCTATCTTAGGGGTAGATGCCTATCATAACGAAGCTATAATCACGATTGTGCCATATGCAGATGTTAATAATATATTTCGAGATTATCTGTTTTATATTCTCCCTACAATTTCTAATAGTGGAGATTCTAAAGATGCTATAAAAGGAAAAACACTTAATAACAAAAGTCTAAATAATTTATTGATTCCTTTGCCGCCTTTACTTGAGCAGAAAAGAATTGTGACAAAAATAGAATTAGTAAATAGCAAGATTAAGGGCTAATCAGCCCTTAATCTTGCTGTATATTTCATTGATTCTGTTCACAATTCTCATTTGCTCTTGGTACGGTGGAATGCCGATAATAAGCGAATAGAATATCTCCTTGTTTAGATGTGGAATGGCTGCGCCTCGTTTAGACTTTCGCAATAACTCCTTGTAGAACAGAATATAGTTTAAGACATACGGCAAATGCATAATAGAACTAACCCAGAGTTGCTTAAATGTGCTACCCATATAGCCATCGCAAGGCACTGTGAAAACTTCGCCGGAGTTCTCCCCATCCACAAGGATGATATTATCTCCTTTGTGGACAAATTTGCCTCTTTGCTGATATTCTCCGGCACTCTTGCCTCGTAAAAATTTTGCATCAAGACACAACTGCTGTCCCTCTTTCTTTTCGCCATCAATGAGAGAACAAATTGAGGATAATCTCACAAGCGACCAACTATAGGGAAAGTCATAATCACACTCTATCTGAACGGCTTGCCCATTTATCTGCTCATAATACTTGCTAATTCTTCAACTTTAGCCACTATTCGCTGTTGCTCTGCAAAGGGAGGAAGTGGCAGAATATAGCTTTTTATTGTTGCAGTTGAAAGTTCCTTTTGTTTAGTACTTCCATCAGCTTTATCTTCAATAACAGATTGTACTGTATTGCTTGAAAAATAGTAATAGAGATATTTAGGAAGCACAAACTGTTTTAATGCCCGTATGACAGTAACATGGCTATCAGCAACGGCTATACCATACGGATTTAGACTGCTCCGATAAATAGCCATTCTGCCTAATGTGCCTAATCCCGTAGAGTTCCACATCAAATCACCATCTTGCAACAATCGTTCTTCGCTGTAGGACATCAATGTAGAAGGTTCTATAAATTGTGCTTTATCAATAGAAAATCCGCTCCATTGATTGCACTTTTGCGCTATAACAGGATATTTCCTTATTAGAGAATATTTTGGTGATTTCCCTCGTTGGATATAAGAACAAATATCATTAAGTCTTACCCAAGCCCAAGTTTCAGGTATTTCAAAAGGCATTTCATCGTCAATACAACACACTTCTTTTCCAATCTTCTCCCAATACTTGTTATCGTCACCTTTGAAAATAATGGAATCATTGAGAGCTGATTTCTTTAACTTGCCTTCTTTGGCAAGTTTTTGCTTCTCCTGTTGTATCTGTTCAAGTAGCTCTTGTGCTGTGCCTTCTGCCTCTATCTGTGGAACAAGTTTGCCCTGTATTGCTTCTTGAAGAACAGATTTTTTAAGTATATTTTTTAATTCTACATTTAGATTATCAAGTTTTGTTTGAGTCTTGCCATATCTATCCGCTATCGGTAAAACTTCAGCAATTTTACCGGCAATTCGACATTGCTCTTCAATTGGAGGTAACGGAAAAAGCTTGTTTTCCAAATACCCAACAACAATACGCTGTTGATTTGCTGTACCTTTAAAAGTAGCTTCATCAATAAAGTATGGACTTTCAAGGAAATACAAGGTATAGAAACGATTTATAGTTTCCCCATATGGACGTAAAACTTTTAATTCTGTTGTTCCTGCTCCTATACCATTTGGTAAATTAGAGAAAACGGCTGATTTCCTGTTTTGAAAGCATGGCGTTATTTTAGCAAATGCTATATCTCCGTCAGCGAACTGAGTAAAGCCGGATTTTATTTCTTTCCACTTCCTTTCATAGTAATGGTAATCTGAACCATATACAGCACTAATTGCTTCCATTGGAATAAATGCTGCAAGCATATTATCATTGGCTTCTACCCTTGGATTAAGTTGAAATATAGACGATATGCGTGTCCATTCCCAACTACTTGGAATCTCAAACGGAATCTCCTCATCAATGCACTTCACCACCCCCGTGGCGAGGAACTTCTCATAATAGGAATTGTCCTCACCGCGATAGATAATGGATTCGTTCTTGTCTTTTTTGATTTTCTTCTCTTTGACCAACCGAGCCTTTTCCTCCCTAATCCGTTCAAGAAGTACTGATGCAGGTTCGTCATTCGGATCTTGCGGTACAAGTTTTCCCTGTATCGCCCATTGAAGTATGCTGTTTTTAAGTTGTTTTCCGTTCATTTATTTGCTGTATTGAAATGTGAAACGCTGTCTCACATATTTATCATTCGGGATATTCGTCAAGAATCTTGTCAAGTTGAGCCTGCAATTCTTCTCGCTTTGGGAGGTATAATTGGTATCTGGCAGCAAAAAGTTGATTCGTAATACCTTCGAGTGCATACTCCAACAGCAGCTCATCTTTCTTTGCGCCCAACACAATCCCGATAGGAGGATTATCATCATTCTGACATATCTCTGTCTTGAAATAGTTCAGGTAAAGATTCATCTGACCTATGTCTCCATGCTTGATCTCACCCCGTTTTAAGTCTATCAGAACATAACATTTCAATATGCAATGATAGAACACCAAGTCCACCTTGAGTCGTCTGCTTCCAATGTGCATCACAAACTGGCGCCCCACGAAGGCAAACCCCCGTCCGAGTTCCAGTAAGAACTTTTCCATATTGGCCTTCAGAGCTGCTTCCAATTCACCTTCCTTGTACTGTTTCTTCTGCGGAAGTCCGGCAAATTCCAAGACAAAAGGATCCCTAATAATATCCTGTGGAGTAAGCACCTGATGCCCCTCGTTTGCCAAAGCCAATACTCCTTTCTTATCCGTACTCAATGCAAGCCGCTGAAACAATGCACTTTTTATTTGCCGTTTCAGCTCCCGCACTTTCCAGCCTTGGCGTATGGATTCCGTGAAGTAGAACTTCATCTCCAAAGGGTCATCACATTTCAACAACTCGAAATAATGACTCCATGTCAATTTGTGAGACAGTGTCTCACTTTTTGGGAAAGCGAGATAGAGTTTACGCATATAGGTTAAATTGGACCGGCTGAACCCACGACCGCATCTTATTGTCAAGTCCTTTGATAGATTTACGAGAAGTTGCTTGCCGTATTCGGCCCGAGCCATCCCTTTTTGCTCAAATTCAACAATATATTGTCCTGTCTTCCAGTTCGCATCAAGAAGGTGTGCATTTACGGCTGTTATGGCATCGGCCTTAGCCTCCGTCCATAAATCCGTAATATGGTTGACAAGTTCACTGTACGCCGGATCGTTATATTGCACTATCGTTGTTTCTGTATTCATCTTCTTTTTCTAATAGGTCACCTTTCTATTTCTATACCGAGAATTTTCTGTATCTCGGCCAAGGTCTTGTCTATCTCATGGTCAAGAGCCGCCCGTTTTTTGTAATAGTCAGCCAGCAGCTCGGCCGGAGGCAAAATTTCTTCATCTTCTTTCGGGAACTTGCATAAGTCGAAATTGCAGTCAGAACCAATCAGGTCTTCGACTGAATAGCAGCGAGCTTTCTCGTTCCCTTCCTCAATAATGATTTCCTTACGGTTATCCCACCATTCTTTGATAGGATTACAATGTTCCAAACGCATCGGTTTTGTTTTGGAGAAATGCTTGTATCCCTCCGGCATATCCAAACGATAGAACCATGTCTCTTTGGTAGAGTAACCGACAGGTGAATCTTCTGCCTTTTCATTATTGAAAAACAGAATATTCGTTGCTATGCTGGTGTAAGGCGAAAAAATGCTTCCTGGCAATCGAATGATTGTATGCAGATTAAAATCACGCAACAATTTTGTCTTTATGGCTATCTTGGTATTGTCCGCGCCAAACAGAAAGCCATCAGGAACAATAACGGCTGCTCTGCCGTTTTTCTTCAAGCGATACATGATAAGCACCATGAACAGGTCGGCAGTTTCACTGCTTCGCATGTCGGAAGGAAAATGAGACTTGACATCGGCTTTTTCGTTCCCACCATATGGAGGATTCATGAGTACGACATCAAATTTATCCTCTTCCGTATAGTTGAGAACATCTTTAGTCAGTGAGTTGTCATGAAATACCAATGGCTTATCTATGCCATGGAGCAAGAGATTTGTTACACACAGCATATAAGGGAATTGTTTCTTTTCGATACCAAATACAGATTGATTAAACTTCTCTCTGTCTTCAGCAGTAACCACTCGCTTGTCAAGTTCTCCAAGCCAACTGGTAATAAAGCCACCGGTTCCACAAGCAAAATCCGCCATCTTCTCCCCAATCTGCGGCTTAATTATTTCCGCCATAAATTCAGTTAAAGCTCTCGGCGTATAAAACTCGCCGGAAGATCCGGCGGACTGCATTTCCTTGAGTATGTTTTCGTAAATTTCACCGAAAGCATGACTTTCTTCATAGTCGGCAAGATTGAGATCGTCAATTACATTCAGAACCTGTCGGAGTTGTACCCCATCTTTCATATATTGGTTGGCATCTTCAAAAACAGTTCTTACGATTGCTTGCCGGATAGGTGTGTCGGGAGTAATCTCTATCTTCTTGAGTTTATCAAATACCACATTGTTGACAAATAATAGCAGGTCATCTCCCGTCAGGGCATGCCCGCTTCCATCATCGTGAGCCCAATTACGCCAACGGCATTCTTCAGGAATAATGGATTTATAATCATCCTCCATTTCCCAGTCATTCTCTTTCTCGTCATAAACTTTAAGAAAGAGCATCCATGCCATCTGCTCTATGCGCTGTGCATCACCATTGATACCGGCATCATTGCGCATTATATTGCGTATCCGTTTTACGAAATTCGACAAACTCATATTTTACTTTTCTTTTTATGCTACATTATATATCAGTTGAGTCAGATTGTTTACTGCATTAAGGTAACCTTGCTTGCCGCCAAACAGTCTGGCAATGTTTGCAGGGGAGCCAAATCTTCTGAATGGATCGTTTTTCAAAACCGAAAGATTCTCCAGTTCAGAAATACCCTCGTCCATATATTTGTCAAGCAGAGCTTCAAGCACGAGTCTGGCTTGCTCTCCATATTTACTAAAGACATCTCGTTTCTTTACTTGCTCTGCTCGTTCTCGTCTTGTCAAGGTCTTCTTTCCGTATGCAATATGACAGATAAAGTCAAAGTCATCCACATCATCCATATTCCGGTCATGCTTCAGAACCGCAAGGTCAATACCGGCTTCTTTAAGCATTTCCGCTATCTCGCTTTTCCTTTTTAGGGCATTCCACTTAGAGGTAAAGGTTTCTATTGTCGCATATGTGTCAATAATATTCTTCTTAGTATAATCTGTGATGCTTTCTGTACGAAGTAGTTTCCCGTTCGTATCATAAACGGAAACCACTTTATTGATTACTTTTACTTCACAACCATTTTTATCCACAATTGGTTTTGGTCGTGGCACCGGTGTCGGGCACTCACAAGGATTTTTGCCACAGACGGGACATACCGAAGGTGGAGTAGGTTTTGGACAGACACAAGGATTTTTGCCGCAAACAGAACATGGCTTCGGAGGATAATCTGGATCAATCTCTATCGGGCCATCCCAATCCGGATCAGCAAAAAGGCGTGTCACATTGCGAAAGTCCATTACTACAAAATGTGTTTTCCCTTCTTTTTCACGAATGCGGGTGCCTCGTCCTATAATCTGCTTGAACTCTGTCATTGAGCCGATCTGTTGGTCGAGGACTATGAGTTTGACCATTTTACAGTCAACACCAGTTGATAGTAATTTACTGGTCGTAGCTATTACCGGATATTTTGATGCAACAGAAATAAAATAATCCAGTTTCCCTTTGCCATATTCATCGCTGCCAGTAATGCGGACTACATAGTCGGGATTCTTTTTGCACATATCTGCATTGGCATTGACCAGTGCGATTCGCATTCTCTCCGCATGCGCCTCGTCAGCACAAAATACAATGGTTTTTGCCATACGATCTGTGCTTTTGAGATAGTTGGTTATTTCTTGTGCTACTTCCCGATGGCGATCTTCAATCACGATGTTATAGTCGTAGTCACTGTTGTTGTATATCCTGTCTTCGATTTCATTGCCGTAAATATCCTTTTGGCCTTTGATTGGTCTCCACTCATCCCCGATGTTTGTTGAAATATTTATGACTTTAAACGGAGCAAGGAAGCCATCTTCTATCCCGTTTTTCAAACTATATGTATAAACAGGCTCACCAAAATATCCAATGCTTGATTGATAACGTGTTTCTTTTGGCGTTGCAGTCATTCCGATGTGTGATGCAGAGGAAAAATAATCCAGTATGGTGCGCCAGTTGCTGTCATCTTTTGCACTTCCTCTATGACACTCGTCAATGATTACGAGATCAAAATAATCCGGATTAGGGAAAAGCTCTCGATAGTTTTTTGCATCATTTTGTCCGATAAGTTGCTGGTAAAGTGCAAAATACACTTGATGAGAAAGCAATTCCTTCAATTTGTCCTTGTCCTTGGAATAATCTATTTTATGGATTACTTTTTCCAAAGGCTTGAAATCTTGTTCAATGGATTGATCTACCAATATATTGCGGTCGGCCAGATAAAGAACTTTTTTCTTTAATCCACTCTTAAGCAGTCTCCAGACTATTTGAAACGCAGTGTATGTCTTACCTGTACCGGTAGCCATCACAAGTAAAATACGGTTTTGCCCTTTTGCAATGGCGTTGATAGTACGATTTATAGCATTAAGTTGATAATATCTTGGAGGGAAAATATTTTGTCCGCTACACAATGGCTGGTTAATGACAGCTTCCTCCTGTTCATTAAGCCCGTTTCCTTCGTTTATCTCTTTTTTATACCGTTCAATCAATTCTTCGCGGGTCGGAAATTCATCCATACCGAAACATCGTTCCTGTCCGGTTAGAAAATCATGCTCGGCAAAACCCTCTCCATTAGAACTGAACGCAAATTTGACATCGAGCATTTTTGCGTATTCCATCGCTTGTTGTAAACCATAGGAAACAGTATGCTTGGCATCCTTTGCTTCAATAATAGCGATTGGCGTAGCTTTATTCACATAAAGCACATAGTCAGCGAACTTTGGTTTTTCACGATGCACAATATTGCCATGCAAGCTGATTTTACCATCGGTAAATTTCACTTGTTGTTCCATGAAAATACTATCTTTTGTCCATCCCTTGCTTGTGATGGCTTCGTTGATATAGCGGAACTTTACATCTTCCTCTGATAATTCATGACTGATGCCCATGTTCATATAATATTTTATTATCGGAAGTTCAACTCATCAAAACTCGGAGTTCAATATTCGGTTATCTATATCATTGGCGTTCTTTCTCGTCAGTTATCAAATCTTTCAAATCTACTTGAAGTATCTTTGAAATCGCTAAAAGTGTTTCCAAATCCGGCTGGTACCTGTTGCAAGCGTAACTATTGATTGTACTGAAACTCTTGCCAACTTGTTTTGCAAGCCAAGTTTGTGATATACCTTTTTGCTCAAGAATATCTTTTATCCTGTTCAACTTCATACCACTCTGAATTTTGCTACAAAATTACGCTAAATTTTGCGATATTAGGGCACTTTCGACGAACAAAATTGCTTTCATGCAAAAGAACACACTTTTTGAACAGAAAAATGGGTTGATAGCATGTACTGTTTTCTTAGAAAAACTTATAAATCGCGGGAACTTTGCGGTATCAAATTACAACGAGTATTGAATGTATAATTTGATAATCAGAAAGATATAGAATGTTATTCGGTTCAAGTGTGGAGTCGATTTCGTCTATCTAACGGAAGGTTGTAGCAGAACCCATGTAAGAATAAACGAGGCAATATCCCACGCTCGAATAGATATGGGATATGGGCGCACCGAATGCGCCCTGCCATGATCTAAACAAGAATGAGTGCTGTTCGTCGTCCTCTTACATGTTGAAAACTGCTACATTTTCCGTCAAGGACAGTGCGAAAACACTTTCAATATGTCCGCCGCAGTCCTTGCGGACATCGGCAGTGACAAAGTTAGAAATTATTTTCGCTCGAACAACACTCGATGGGGTATCGCCGTATAAATTTCGGTGGAATCGGCCTCGGGAGTCTCTACGTTCCGAGGCCATCATAAAAAAAAGCCGAAACCCCTCGAAAAGGTTCCGGCTCGGCGTGCGGGACGGTGGGCTACTTGAACGTCACCCCGTGTTTCTTGCAAATCCATAAGAAGGTCTCGATCCCGATTTTCCGGCTCCGCAGACATTTGGCGAACTGCTCGTCGCAGTCGGTCGGGTAATACTTCTTGGAGTGCATGCTGACCAGATGAAATAGCCGCAGCCCCTCCTCCTTGCCGTATTCGTGTGCCAAGGCGCATCCGATGCAATACCAGTCGTGATAGTCGTCGGTGATATCCTTCTTCTCTTCACGGATTTTCTGGATTAATTTATAGACCTTTTCATCGAGCAGCTTCTTTTCCCGGGCCGTCCGGACTTTGGCCCTTGCGGTTCTTTCTTTCAGCACGCCCCGATAAGGCTTCGCGTGCGGATTGATGTATGGATAGGCATCGTAACTGGCTCCCCGCAAGCGGCAGACATCGCAACACCCTTGGTCGGCGACGAGCCCCGTTTTCTCGTAGATCTCCCGAACCAGAGCGTCGAATTGTGCCAGGTGCATGTCCGGGTGAGCGATGCGGAAAATCAGGTACAAGCCATTCCCGCTGATCGACATACTTGCACACAACAAGCTGTCGAAGGTCTTGGCGACGAGTCTCTTCTTATCGAACCACTCCGGTCCGAATACGCCGTTGTCCTTGTGGTCGATGTCGATGCATATGAACCCGGTGTGCTGAACCAGCCCGTCACGGCTCCGAGTCTTGAATATCCCGCTGGGAGTGATGCACGGCAGGTTGCGTTTAATTCGTTGGCGAACCTTCTCGTTGGAGGTCGTGCGGAACGCGATAACCTGCTCCTTGAATTTGGCAGTCTTACACCACTTTATCAGGTCAACATCGCCGAGTGGTTTCTGTGCGAAGTAGTTCTCGAACACGGAGACCCTGATCTGAGGGAGTTCCGGGGGATTCGAACTGACTGTTTGCCTTTCTATGTACCCATTGTCATATTCGTTTTCTTTCATGTTAGAATTATCTTTTAGGAGCGACCTATTCATATTGTATATCGTTGAGTATTCGTAGATTGTCATTTTCTTCGTCTTCGGTTTTTGTGAAAAATTCGTTGAGTTCTTCGTCGTTATTCTTTTTGATTGCCTTCTTTTTGTACTTTGCTTGCCGTTTCCGTTCGTTGGCATCCAGCTGGGGACGGATCAGTATGAAGGTTCGCATCTGCTCCCCGTTGAGATCCGTCGGTTCCTCGCCATAGAGGGCGTATCTCATAATCACATCATAGAGATGTAATCTTGCCCTGTTCTTCATCGAGGCCAGCGCTTCATAAAAGGTACGGTAGAAGATGAACCCTTCACGGGGCGGAACCTCCGGGTCGAATGCGGGCTTGGTCGTTGTTGTTTCAGTTTTCATGGTTAATGCTTTTTTAATTGGTTTATTCTCTGGATGTTTTCCTGTTCGATCGTCGGGTGTGATTCGCTCTGCAACCAGTCGAGAATCTCCTCACGGTTAAAGTAAAGTTTGCGGCCTTTATGCTCCGGTTTGTGGAACGGTATCTTTCGTTCACTTGTGAGCTTATAGACCGTAGAGATACTGTACCCTGTAAGCCGGGCAACGTCGGCGGCTGTCAGCACCTCTTTGTCCGGAGCGCGGCTCGGAGTTAGATGCCCCATAATTTTGTCGATTGATAAGATCTCTTTCAATTGTCCCACCGTCAGCATGGCGATCGGAGTGTCGTCGGTAATGTTATTCATATTCTTGTAAATAATTTAAAAGTTTACAACCTAATTTACCGGCCGAACTATTTAATAGCTCTTAATAGAAATAATCCGCTGTTTAACAGCGGATTATCTAATGTTCTTTTTTCCTATATGGGTTCATGTTGTGGAAAATCTTCATAAATGGCAGGAATATGTTGAATATTAGTAGCATATCGACCTTGTTTTGGCTCTTGAATAATTTGTACAGGACATCGTATATATGATAGATCGTAGCGTTTGAGGGTGCATGAGTTTCTCGGATTATTTGTGTTCGAGAAATTTTGTCCACATTAAAATAGACGTGGTGGTAGTAGAACATACAATAGCCTATATACATCCAAATTCGGAAATCGGCCTTGGATTTGTCGAAGATGCTATTTCTGAATATAGAGAAAGTCCTTCCGCATCTTTTACATAAGCGTAATTTTTCATTATTCTTTCTGAAAGGGCCGTTTTGACAGCTGCCGCAATGCGGGCATCGTCGCTTTTTGGGCTTTGATTCAATATCAAAATCAACACAAGTCTTGGCGTACAGTTTTATAAGACTATTTTCGGTGGGGAACCGTTTGATGAACCTTTTATAACTGACAGGCGATGATTGGAAAAAATACATATTCGGTTGATTTTAAATCGTATATTTGTGCTAATAGCGTAAAAAGGCGAGCAGAATTAAACCGTGATGGCCGTTAGAGAACTTTCGCCGCCTCGTTGATCACTCTGTTGTCGAAGCTGTCGAGGTATATGTTCGTGGTTTCCAGATCGGCATGGCCGAGCATCTGTGAAATCACCTCGCGTGGGATGTTGTTGCGCTGCAAGGTCATGGCCGCCGTATGGCGGGAGACGTAGCTCGTCAGGTGGAAATCAATTCCGAGCTCCTCGGCGAGCAGGCGCAGGTATTTCTGATACTTGCTGTAACGGGTTCGAATGTGCATGTAGAGCCGCTCGCCCGTATAGCCGGAGCGGGTGACGATCGGCAGCAGAAAATCGTCCACGGTCGGCGAGGCCGCTTGCAGGCTTCCGATCAGTTGCCGGATCGCAGGCGTGATCTTGATCGAAATCGGTTTGACACCTTTCTGCCGTTTGATCTTTTGCCGCTTGTAAACGATATAGTCGCCGTCCTCCATTTGTTTAATATGGGCGGCCGTGAGCATCGCCATGTCGATGAACGAAATGCCGTAACAATAATAGGAGAATAGAAACAGCTTGCGGGCGTATTCGCATTGCGGATTGCTGGCCGTGCTGCTTTTGAGTTTCGATAACTTGGCGGCAGGCAGGTAGCGTTTGGCGGTCGCCTCTTCGAGTTTGGAGACCTCGAATCCGCCCCGTCCGAACGGATAGGTTGCCACCGAGCCGACGCCCTCCGCATTGGCCCGGTTCAGAATGGCCCGTAACGCCTTGAAATAGAATTTGCGCGTGTTGCCGCAACAGCCCCGCTTTTGAAGAAACATATCGAATCCCCGGACATAACGCAGGTCGATGTCGGAAAAGAGCCGTTGATCCAGCTTCCGGTCATAGCTTCTCAACATGTCCTGCGTCTGCTTATAGGTTTGGGAATTGCCGATATGTCCCGTCGCGTGCAGTTCCGCGATACGGTCGGTGAAATAGGCGTTGAACTTTCCCTGTTTGGAGGTATTCAGAAAGGCGTCCTCGAACTGGTTCAGCGTCCAGTCGATACCCTCTATTTCGAAACGTTCGACGATCTCGCGGGCGCGAACCTTGTACTTCGCCAGCAGCGCATTGTCGGCTTCGCGTTGTTTATTCTCGGCCTTCTGCTCGGCTCCTTTCAGGTTGCGCAGGATGATGAATTGCTCACCGGCCTCGTCCCAATATGCGGGATCGGCGTAGAGATCGAGCGCGATGTATTTGCGCCGCTTGTTTTTGGTGATACACAGCCTGACGGCGTAACGTCCGTTGCGGTCGGCTTTGTCGTGACGACGGGGAAATCGGATGGAATGTGCCATTCTATCTGCATTCGTGTTAATAAAAAGATGATTGCGCCACCGACATTGCGTTACGAGTTATGAGTTACTTGCAATAGAATGGCAACAACTATCTCAGCACTAACCGTATACGCGGGATTATCGATTCCAATTATACGATTACAGAATAACTCGCACGTGGCATTGCAAAAATAGAACGGCAATTAAGGGATTCCAAGTATTTTAAAATTTTGTATCTTGAATTTTGAAATTAGATATCGCTTAATCACAATAGATACAGATAGTTATGTGTTCTGAATTTGCCGTTGAATCTGAATGATTCGGATGTGTCAATTTTGATTTTGGATGAAAATAATTGCAATTTGTGGATAAAATTGGCTTTTATGTCGGCGAGGGGGCGCTTAAATAATTATTCGATTTGCATAATTTGAATAAAATAATTATTTTTGCAAAAAATGATATTCCTATGGCGAAGATTATAAATCCATTCATCGTGACCGGAAAGATCGCTCCGGAGTATTTTTGCGATCGGGTAAGCGAGTCAGCCCGGCTTGTCAAGTCGATTACCAACGGCAATAATTTGGTTGTCATTTCACCGCGCCGTATGGGTAAAACAGGACTGATTCAGTTCTGTTACGACAAACCGGGAATCGGTAAGGAGTACTATACTTTTTTCATCGATATTCTGCATACGTCGAGCCTCCGCGAATTTACCTATCTGCTCGGCCGGGAGATTTACGAAACACTCCTGCCTCGCAGTCGTAAAATGGCGACTCTTTTCATTCAGACGATTAAGTCCATCAGCGGGAAATTCGGGTTCGACCCCATCACCAATCTTCCCACTTTCAATGTGGAGTTGGGAGATATCGAGCGGCCCGAATATACGCTCGATGAGATTTTCCAATATTTGTCTCATGCGGACAAGCCTTGCATCGTAGCGATCGATGAGTTCCAGCAAATTGCCAAATATCCGGAGAAGAACATAGAGGCTTTGTTGCGGACTCACATCCAAAGGTCGGAGAACAGCCATTTTATCTTTGCCGGGAGCGAACGCCACATGATGCAGGAGATGTTTGCATCAGCCGCCCGGCCGTTCTACCATAGTGCCGACATGTTGGAGCTGAAAGCCATTCCTGCGGAGATTTACATTCCGTTTATCGTCGGGCATTTCGAGCGGCGCAACCGTTCGATAGCCGCCATCGATGTGGAAAAGGTTTATGCACTTTTTCAGGGGCACACCTACTATATCCAAAAGACCTTCAACGAATCGTTTGCCGATACGCCCGAAGGCGACGAATGTACGTTGGAGACGATCCGGGCTGCCATCGATAATATGATTGCTTCGAACGATACGATTTTCCGGGAGATTTTGTCGAACGTTCCTGAAAAGCAGAAGGAGTTGCTTTATGCCATCGCCAAGGAGGGCGAAGCCGAGCGTATTACATCTGCCGATTTCATCAAACGGCACAGTCTTACTTCGGCCAGTTCGGTACAGTCGGCCGCAAAGAAACTACTCGAAAAGGATCTTATCACCGAAATTAACAAGGTTTTTTCTGTAACCGACCGATTATTTGCCATGTGGATAAATAAATTATATGGAAATAATCTGTATCTTTGAATATGAGATTGCTATATATGACAGGTGAAAATATAGTAAAACCATGCTTAAGATGGGCTGGTGGAAAAAATTGGTTAATCAAATATCTTCCTCAAATAATAGGAGATACCGCATTTGATAATTACCATGAACCTTTTTTAGGAGGAGCTTCCGTATTTCTATCAATCAAGCCTTCACAACAAGCATTTTTATCTGATCTTAACGAAGATCTTATAAAAACATACATTGCTTTAAGAGATTCCCCGTATGATATAATTAAAGTTTTATGCACATATAGCAACGATAAAGATTCATATTACAAAATAAGAAGCGAACATCCCCAAGATGAAATAACAAGAGCGGCCCGTTTTATATATCTAAATCAGACTTCATTTAACGGTATATATAGGGTGAATCTCAAGGGGGAATATAATGTTCCCTATGGATTTAGAGAAAAAGAATTTCTCAATGAAAAAACGTTATTAGATGTAAGCAACGCACTACAAAATGCAATTCTCAGATATGGGGATTTCGATCTTGTAAGACAAAATATAAAGCCTAATGATTTGGTGTTTTTGGATCCGCCATATACAGTCTCGCATAATAACAACGGGTTTATCAAATATAACCAAAAAATATTTTCTTTGGAAGATCAGATTAGGTTAAACTCTTTGATCCAATATATCAAAAAAATTGGAGCATACTATATTCTTACTAATGCTGCTCATGAAACCATTAAAGAAATATTCAATAATGGAGATTGGTGCATAGAATTGAATCGTGCGAGCCTTATTGGGGGAATAAATGCAAAACGAGGTCAAACCAAAGAATATATTTTTACCAATCTTATAAAATAAGAGACATGAAAGAAGAGACCAAACAAAATATTCTCAATTCATTGGTTTCGGGGAAATCCCTAACAACCGTGCTCTCGGCAAAAGCGAAAGAATTTATGTTTGAGAGTGTGCAGAATGAATTGGTGACCAAATATGAAACTGATGGATGGGAGGTTTACAAGCGTTATAAAACATCTATTAGAATGCAAAGGCGGAAACCAATGGATATGGCATTTGAGGATGACGTTTGGGCTCTTTTTGCACGCATGGGATTCTCATTCCTTAATAAAGATCGTAACTTTAGGTTACCATATAGTAACGATGAAAAATTAACCCAGCAAATAGATATATTTGTTGCGGATGAGGAAACCATATTAATAATTGAATGTAAAGTTGCAGGGAATCCTAAGCAGAGTAACTTCAAAGAAACTATAGAGGCGATAGGAGGTAAGAAAGAAGGATTGATAACTACAATTCAACAGTTATTTCCTGATACCAAATATAAGATTAAGTTCATTTTTGCCACAAAAAATTATTACTTGTCAGAACAGGACAATGCACGATTAAATAACTATGGTATAATTCATTTTGACGAAGAAACTCTTAAATATTATCAGGAGCTTACAAAGCATTTAGGGACTTCGGCCAAATATCAATTATTGGGAAGTATTTTTGAAGGTCAAACGATTCCTGAATTGGATAACCGAATACCTGCCATTAAAGGTAAGATGGGAGGATATACTTATTATTCCTTTTCGATTGAACCTGAAAAGCTACTCAAAATAGGTTATGTTTTGCATAGGAATAAAGCCAACAGAAAACTCATGCCTACATATCAACGTTTAATTAAAAAGTCAAGACTAAAATCAGTTCAGGACTTCGTTGATAATGGAGGCTTTTTCCCGAATTCAATAATTATAAATATTGATACAAATGGAAAATCTGTTAGATTTGATAGTGCAGGAAATCAAGTAGAAAAGAGTATTTCAAGGATAGGAATTCTTCATTTGCCAAAAAAATATCGATCTGCATATATTATTGATGGACAGCATAGGCTATATGGTTATGCAAATTCCCCATATAAAGCGACAAATTGTATTCCAGTAGTTGCTTTTATTAATTTGGAGAGAACGCAGCAAGTCAAATTATTTATGCAGATCAATGAGAACCAAAAGGCTGTTCCCAAGAATCTACGGAACACCTTAAATTCCGATTTGCTATGGAATTCAGAAAACCGAACGGAACAAATTAAAGCATTAAAACTTCAAATTGCCTTGAGTTTAGGAGAAGAAATGCAATCCCCGCTTTATGATCGTATTATTATTGGAGAAAATATCAAATCGGCAACGCGTTGTATAACGATTGATACTATTAAAGTCGGTTTGGACCGTGGAAACTTTTTTGGGACATTCGACAAAGATTCTATCAAAACGGATGGAACCTTCTATAAAGGAAATAATGATGCAACATTAGAGAGGCTTTTTCCTTTTATTGTAGGTTGTTTTGATTATATAAAAAATAATTTACCAGAAGAGTGGTCAAAAGGAGATGCAGATGACGGTTTTTTAACAATAAATGCCAATGTTGAAAGCCTGCTTCGTTTATTTAGCGATATTGTCGATCACATTGTTAAAGCAAAGGGTGTAAACCCCAAAGTTGATTCGACACAAAATGTCATGCAGGAAATGGAATTTTATTTGGATCCAATTATAGATTTCTATAAAAATTTGACATCGGAATCTAAAATAGAATTAAAGAAAAGCTATGGTATAGCTGGGCGAACAAAAGTTTGGAGAATTTTGCAACGCGAAATATCAAAGGTTCGTACTGATTTTCATCCGGACGGATTAGATAAGTATTGGAAAGATGAAGACAAACGATATAATGAAGATTCGTTCAGATTCATTCGGGATATTGAAACCTTTATGAAAGAGGATTTTAAAACTAAATTAGAGCAGGCTTATGGAAGCCAATGGTTTAAAAGAGGTGTCCCCAAAGCCGTCTATGATAAAGCCAACCAATTAGCATCTGAAAAGAATTATGAAATCACAGATGCATCTGAGGAATATTCCCCATGGGATTGTTTAACCCTCATAGACTATAGAAGAATAGCTACTTATGGGAGCAACTGGAGAGATATATTTGAAAAATATTACACCAAACCCGGGGAAGAAAAAGGTGGAAATAAAGAAGCCAAAACAGAATGGATGCAGAAATTGGAACGCATCAGAAACAATAATTTTCACACATATAGTGTAAAAGAAGAAGAGTTTGAGTTTTTATCAGAATTACATAAATGGTTAATAGAAACTTCTGATTAGGATCTTAATTTTTAGTTAAATTGGTGGGGGAACCAAAAAAGTAAAATTTTTTGGGTTGATGTTTGCTGGCAAAATGGTTAAAATCAATGTTTTGCATTTTTTTTGGTTCGAATAAATAAGGTTGTGACTCCGTTATCTTATCAAAAGATCATAGGCTATGAGCGAGATTGAGATTAAGCAAATGCAGGAGAAAATCGATGCAGGCATTTTGCTTGCCCAAAAGCGTCTGATTGAAAAGACCAAGAAGGAGGACGGCGAACTGGTTGTCGTGCGCGATGGAAAGGTCGTGCGCATTAAGGCCCGCGATCTGAAATAGGAATTTGGGGTCGGTTGTCCGAATGATAATCCCCGGCATTTTTGGATGTCGGGGATTCACTTTTCAATTTTGATCGGGTAGGCGGACGGCGCGTGGTACACAAGTGGAACACGCGAAATCGTAACAACTCCCGATAATGGCAAACTGCAACTCTTTGAATGTGTGTGAAATCCGCTGGAATATAGTTCGTTAAATTTATTGGAAAAAGTAAAATTTAATTCTGGGGGGCGCGTGGTCGCAAGTTCGAATCTTGTCACCCCGACAAGCTGAGAGTCAGCCGCTTATGTGAAAACATAGGCGGCTGATTTTGTTTTGGCGGCAGTGGCTGAAACGGGCGGCTGACGCCACGGCCGACGGGGAAAAGGGGCGGGGCCGTCGGACGCCGGGCCAGGGAATGTCGATTTTTTTTCGTATCTTTGCACAAAACCCCGTGTTGCGGCCGTTATTATTCATGTCGTGCAGACCGCAGATTTTTGCCTTTATACCCCTTCGATAGCAATTCTGGATGTTTGCGGCGGAAAAAGTGTCGATTTTCCCCGGAATGTTTTTCAAATGCGGAGGAATTTGCCGGGGTTTCTTGCGATCAGCGGATTTCTGCGATTTTTTTTCGCGCCGGGCCTGTCCCGCACTTCGTGAGACGACGCCCGCGATGCGGGATTGCGGCGGTCCCCTGTCAACAGATGCTTAACACGAAAAACAACAGCTTATGAAACAAAGAAAAATGCTTGCGCTCACGCTCTACCAGCTTGGACAGCTTTACCGTCACGAGTTACCCGAACTTGTCGCCGCCGCCGAGGCGAGCGGCGACGCCGCGCAGTTCCGAAGGCGTCTGGGCGAGTGGGTCTCCCGTTCGGAGTCCGCGCAGGGCGATGCGGGCGAGCAGATTCGGCTGCTGATCGATTACGACGGGCGGGAGGTCGATGAACTGTCTACCGGCGAACGGATGCCGGTGCGGACGCTGACGCTGTTGTGGCAGTTTCTTACGGGCTGTCTGGAGAATGTGGAGATGCGCACGGACCTGTTTATCGACCTGTTCTACCTGTTCAAACGTCTCGGAGGAGCGGAACTGCCGCCGCTTTCGATGCAGCGTGTCCGCATCCGCTCCGAGCGCTGGCTTTCGGGACTCGATGCCGAGGTGCGGGAGATCAGGGCCGACAACAGAGAGCGCATGCTGCATCTGCTGGTGCAGAAGATCGAGAACCGCAAATCGACGCCCTCGCGGTTCCGTTTCGCGGAGGGGATGAGTTATGAAGACAAATACCGTCAGGTGGCCATCTGGTGGAACGATTTCAGGTTTCATCTGGCGATGGCGGTGAAAAGTCCCTCGGAGCTGAACCGCTTTCTGGGCAATTCGCTTTCGGCGGAGACCATGTACCTGCTGTCTAAGGCCCGCAAGAAGGGGATGCCGTTCTTCGCCACGCCCTATTATCTCTCGCTGCTGGACGTGACCGGAAAAGGATACGGCGACGAGGCGATCCGCAGCTATATCCTCTACTCGCCGCAGCTGGTCGAGACCTACGGCAGCATCCGCGCGTGGGAGAAGGAGGACGTCGTCGAAGCCGGAAAGCCCAATGCCGCGGGGTGGCTGCTGCCCGACGGGCACAATATCCACCGCCGCTATCCGGAGGTGGCGATCCTGATTCCCGATACGATGGGGCGCGCCTGCGGCGGGTTGTGCGCGTCGTGCCAGCGCATGTACGATTTTCAGAGCGAACGGCTCAACTTCGAGTTCGAGAGCCTGCGGCCCAAGGAGAGTTGGGACCACAAGCTGCGCCGCCTGATGACCTATTTCGAAGAAGACACGCAGCTGCGCGACATCCTTATCACGGGCGGGGACGCCCTGATGAGCCAGAACAAGACGCTGCACAATATACTGGAGGCCGTATACCGCATGGCCTGCCGCAAGCGCAAGGCCAACGCCGGGCGGCCCGACGGCGAGAAATACGCCGAACTGCAGCGCGTGCGTCTCGGTTCGCGCCTGCCGGCCTATCTGCCGATGCGTATCGACGACGGATTGGTGGAGGTGCTCAGGGAGTTCAAGCAGAAGGCTTCGGCCGTCGGCGTGCGGCAGTTCATCATCCAGACCCATTTCCAGTCGCCGCTGGAGGTGACGCCCGAAGCGCAGGAGGCGATCCGCAGGATACTCGCGGCCGGGTGGCTCGTCACCAACCAGCTGGTTTATACCGTCGCGGCGTCGCGCCGCGGGCATACGACCCGGCTGCGGCAGGTGCTCAATGCGCTGGGCGTGGTCTGCTACTACACCTTCTCGGTGAAGGGGTTTCAGGAGAATTACGCCGTCTTTACGCCCAACAGCCGGTCGCTGCAGGAACAGCACGAGGAGAAGATTTACGGCCGGCTGACGCCCGAACAGGCCGGGGAGCTGGATGCCGAGCTGGAGAAGGGCGGCGACACGGCCGAACGGCTCCGCCGCTTTATGAAGAGACACCGGCTGCCGTTCCTTGCGACCGACCGCAGCGTGCTGAACCTGCCGGCCATCGGCAAGAGCATGTCGTTCAGGCTGGTGGGCATTACGCCCGAAGGCAGGCGCATCCTGCGCTTCGACCACGACCGCACGCGCCGCCACAGTCCGATCATCGACCGGATGGGCGAAATCTATATCGTCGAGAACAAGTCGCTGGCCGCCTACCTGCGCCAGCTGGAAAACATGGGCGAGGATGCGGACGATTACGCCAGCATCTGGAATTATACGCACGGCGAGACCGAACCCCGGTTCGGGCTTTACGTATATCCCGATTTCCCGTTCGGGGTGACCGGGCGGGTGAGCAATCTGGAACTGGAGTGATTCGGTACGAAACGGCGATGAGGAGGCCCGGCGGAAGCGATTCCGGCCGGGCCTCGAAACTGTTGCATATATCAGGAATATTTATTATCTTTGTAAGAACGATAAATGAAGACCGGCGCCGATGTCCGGAGCGCCGTTCGGGGTATGTTCCGGTTTTCGTGCAGGCAGAATTATGAAACAGTCCGAAAGATTGATGTCGCTCGACGCCCTCCGCGGGTTCGACATGCTCTTCATCATGGGGTTCGCGTCGCTCGTCGTGGCCGTGTGCGGCTTGTGGCCTTCGGCCGTGACCGATGCGGCAGCCGCTTCGATGAGCCATGTCGCGTGGGACGGCTTCGCCCATCACGATACGATCTTTCCGCTGTTCCTCTTCATCGCCGGGGTCAGCTTTCCCTACTCGGTCGCCAAGCAGCGTGCGGGAGGAATGTCCGAGGGGCGCATCTATGCCAAGATCGTCCGCCGGGGACTGACGCTCGTCGTGCTGGGCATGGTTTACAACGGACTGTTCAAGCTCGATTTCGAGAATCTGCGGATCGCGAGCGTATTGGGACGCATCGGACTGGCGTGGAGCATCGCCGCGGTGCTGTATCTCAATTTCGGCGTGAAGACCCGTGCGGCGATCGCCGTCGCGGTGCTGGCCGGTTACGGAGCGCTTTCGGCGCTGGTCGCGGCGCCCGACGCCGCAGGCGCCGGGCCGCTGACCTTCGAGGGGAATCTGGCAGGCTATATCGACCGGCAGTTCCTGCCCGGAAAGCTGATATACGGGTCGTTCGATCCCGAAGGGCTGCTCAGCACGGTGCCCGCCGTGGTGACAGCCATGCTGGGCATGTTTACGGGCGAATTCGTAAGGCGCAGCGATATTCGGGGCGGCCGCAAGACGCTTTGGATGGCTGCGGCGGCCGCGGCGCTGCTGGCGGCGGGGCTGGCCTTCAGCGGGGTGCTACCCGTGAACAAGAAACTGTGGTCGAGTACCTTCGTATGCGTCGTGGGAGCCTACTCGCTGGGGATGTTCGCCCTGTTTTACTACCTGATCGACGTGCGGGGCTGGCGCCGCTGGACGCTCTTTTTCCGCGTCGTCGGACTCAATTCGATTACGATTTATCTGGCCCAGCGTATCGTGGGCTTCGGACGTATATCCGACTTCTTCCTCGGCGGCATCGCGTCGAAATGCCCTGAGGCCGTGGCTGCCGTGATAAGCAGTGCGGGTTATGTGGCCGTCTGCTGGCTGTTTCTCTACTTCCTTTACAGAAAGAACGTTTTTCTGAAAGTGTAGTCGCATCTGCGGATTCCGTAATGTGCCGCGCGGAGGTGCGGCTGGCGCGGAGTTTGCTCCCCGGTCCGTTAAAGTTTAAAATCAAAAAATCCCGTTATGAACAAGACGATTCACCGCGCCGAGTCGCGCGGTTATGCCGACCACGGTTGGCTGCAGACTCACCATACGTTCAGTTTTGCAAACTATTACGATCCCCGCCGGGTGCATTTCGGCGCCCTCCGGGTGCTGAACGACGACACCGTGGCTCCGGGCGAGGGTTTCGGAACCCATCCGCACGACAACATGGAGATCGTGTCGATCGCGCTGGAAGGCGCGCTCAGGCACGGCGACAGCATGGGCAACATGAAAGTCCTGCGTCCGGGAGAGATTCAGGTGATGTCGGCCGGCACGGGCATCACGCACAGCGAGATGAACGCCAGCGAGACCGAGCCGGTCAAGTTTCTGCAGATATGGGTGCTGACCGACGCGCAGAACCACACGCCCCGCTACAATCAGGTCGAGCTGGCGCCCGCCAAGCGCAACGTTCCGCATGTGATCGTGGCCCCCGAAGGCCGCGGCGGCGAGCATGTGGGATGGGTGCATCAGGACGCTTGGTTCTATACGCTGGACCTCGACAAGGATCATGTGGCCGAATACCGCATGAATACCCGCGGCCACGGCGCCTACGTCTTCGTGATCGAGGGCAGCGTCGAAGCGGCGGGCGAGGAGCTGGGACCGCGCGACGGCATGGGCATCACCGAAGCGGATGAGTTCCCGATCAAGGGAAACACCGACGCGAAGGTGCTGATTATCGAAGTTCCCATGGAGGTTTGACAAGACGAAGCAAAGGAGTTTTCCGGCAAACTCCTTCCTCCTTCGGGTGCGGAGAACGCTTCCGGATGGGAGTGCGAAGGAAAAGGGCTGTCCCGTGGGGCAGCCCTTTTTTTGCATCGGTCGGCGAAGGCACCGGGAAGATGGATTTTGCCGGGAGGAGGTTCCCGCCCGGCGCCGCTGCGTCAGAATTCCGAGGTGAAGTGGAACCGGATATCCTTGAAATTCTCCTGCGCGAGGGCGAGTCCGTAGCTCGTGTCGGCGAGGAAGACGTCGCGGCCGTGCTTGTCGACGGCCATGTTGGTGTGCTTGCGGCGTTTGAAGTCGGCCAGCTGCGCGGCGTTGTCGCTCTCGATCCAGCAGGCTTTGTAGATCGAGATCGGCTCCCAGCGGCAGGCGGCGTTGTACTCGTGTTCGAGCCTATACTGGATGACTTCGAACTGGAGCGCGCCCACCGTGCCGATGATCTTGCGGCCGTTGAGGGAGCTGACGAACAACTGCGCCACGCCCTCGTCCATGAGCTGGTCCACGCCTTTGGCGAGCTGCTTGAATTTCAGCGGGTCGGCGTTCTCGATATAGCGGAACTGTTCGGGGGCGAACGACGGGATGCCCGTGAATTTGAGTTTTTCGCCTTCGGTGAAGGTGTCGCCGATCTTGAAGTTGCCCGTGTCGTGCAGGCCCACGATGTCGCCCGGATAGGCGAAGTCGATGATCGACTTCTTCTCGGCCATGAAGGCCGTCGGCGACGAGAATTTGAGCTGCTTGCCGCTGCGCACGTGCAGGTAGTTTTTGTTGCGTTCGAACGTGCCCGAACATATTTTGAGGAATGCGATGCGGTCGCGGTGGTTGGGATCCATGTTGGCGTGGATCTTGAAGACGAAGCCCGTCATTTTGGGTTCCGCAGGCTCCACGATGCGGGTTTCGGTCGGGGCCGGGCACGGCGAGGGGGCTATGCGCACGAAGCATTCGAGCAGCTCGCGCACGCCGAAGTTGTTGACCGCCGAACCGAAGAATACCGGGGCCAGTTCGCCCCGCAGGTAGGCCCCGCGGTCGAAATCGTCGTAAACGCCCTCGACCAGCTCGACGTCCGAGCGCAGCTGGGCCGCGAATTTGTCGCCGATCTGGGCCTCCAGCTCCGAAGAGGCGAGGTCCGAGATTTCGACGGTCGAGGCGTCGGCCGTGAGCTTCTCGTCGGAGGTGAAGAGCGAGAGGTTTTTCTCGTAGAGGTTGTATACGCCCTTGAACGTGGGGCCGTTCGAGATCGGGAACGCCAGCGGCCGCACGCGGATGTTGAGCTCCTTTTCGACCTCGTCCAGCAGGTCGAACGGCTCCTTCGAGGGGCGGTCGAGCTTGTTGATGAAGACGATTACCGGGGTCGAGCGCATGCGGCAGACCTCCATCAGCTTGCGCGTCTGCGACTCGACGCCCTTGGCGCCGTCGATGACGATGATGACCGAATCGACGGCCGTCAGCGTGCGGAAGGTGTCCTCGGCGAAGTCTTCGTGGCCCGGAGTGTCGAGAATGTTGATCTTCGCGCCCTTGTATTCGAAGCCCATCACGGCCGTGGCGACCGAGATTCCGCGCTGGCGTTCGATCTCCATGAAGTCCGAAGTGGCGCCCTTCTTGATCTTGTTGCTCTTGACGGCCCCGGCGACGTGGATGGCGCCGCCGAAGAGGAGCAGTTTCTCGGTAAGGGTGGTTTTACCCGCGTCGGGGTGGGCGATGACCGCGAAGGTGCGGCGGCGTGTGATCTCTTCCTGTAATGTCATGTAACTGAATGTGTGTCTGTTTTATTGCGGGGAGTGCCGGGCGCTGTTCCGCCGGCGGCAATCCTTAGTTCTCCTTCGGGTAGTCGGCATTGTAGTGGCAGCCCACCGACTCCTTGATTTCGCGGCCCTGCTTGATGACCAGATAGGCCACGGCGATCATGTTGCGCAGTTCGCACAGTTCGCGGTTGGGCTTGGTCTTGTTGTAAAGCTCTTCGGTCTCCTGCCACAGGATTTCCAGCCGCCGCATGGCGCGCTTGAGCGAGAGGTTCGAGCGGACGATGCCCACGTAGTTGGACATCAGCGTCTGCATTTCGCGCTTCGACTGGATGATCATCAGCATCTCCTCGGTGTGCTGCGTGCCTTCGAAGTCCCAGTCGGGAATGCCCTCCTGAATTTCGACCCGGTCGAGCAGCGACGATGCGTGGCGCGCCGCCTGATCGGCGTATACCACCGCCTCGATCAGCGAATTGGAGGCCAGCCGGTTTGCGCCGTGCAGTCCCGTGCAGGAGGTTTCGCCCAGCGCGTAGAGCCGTTTGATGGAGGTTTCGCCGTTGGTGTCCACCTTGACGCCGCCGCAGCAGTAGTGCGCCGCGGGAGTGACGGGAATCCAGTCCTTGGTGATGTCGATGCCGATCGAAAGGCACTTTTCGTAGATGTTGGGGAAGTGGCTGCGCACGGCGTCGGGATCTTTGTGCGTGACGTCGAGGTAGACGAAGTCCGATCCCCGCTTGGTCATTTCGCGGTAGATGGCGCGGGCCACCACGTCGCGCGGCGCCAGCGATTTCATCGGGTGGTATTTGTCCATGAACTCCTCGCCGCCGGGCAGGCGCAGGATGGCCCCGAAGCCGCGCATGGCCTCGGTGATGAGGAAGTTGGGCTTCTCGCCGGGGTTGTAGAGCGTGGTGGGGTGGAACTGGATGAACTCCATGTTTTCGGTGATCGCCTTGGCGCGGTGGCACATGGCGATGCCGTCGCCCGTGGCGACGACCGGATTGGAGGTCGTGGAGTAGATGTTGCCGCAGCCGCCCGTGGCGACGACGGTGAATTTGGCCAGCATGGTCTCGATTTCGTTCGTTTCGAGATTCAGGACGTAGGCCCCGAAGCAGGTCAGGCCGCGGGTGTGGCGCGTGACGAACTCGCCCAGATGGTGCTGCGTCAGCAGGTCGATGGCGAAGCGGTGTTCGAGTACGGTGATGCCGGGATGCCTGCGGACCGACTCGATGAGCGCCCGTTCGATCTCGGCGCCCGTCAGGTCCTCGTGGTGGAGGATGCGGTGCTCGGTGTGGCCGCCTTCGCGGTTCAGCTCGAAACGCCCGTCGGGAGTCTTGTCGAAGCGCGTACCCCATTCGATCAGGTCCCGAATCAGCTCCGGCGCCCGGCGCACGACCAGTCCGACGGCCTCTTCGTCGCATTTGCCCGCGCCGCAGACCAGCGTGTCGCGGATGTGTTTCTCGAAAGTGTCGGGGGCGTAGGTTACCGAACAGATGCCGCCTTGCGCATAGTTGGTGTTGCACTCGTTCATTTCGCCCTTCGTCACGATGGTGACGTGTCCGTGGGCGGCGGCTTTGAGCGCGAACGAAAGGCCCGCCGCGCCGGAACCGATAACCAGAAAGTCGGTTTTCATAGTTTTGCAAGCGTTAAGCGTCGCAAAGTTATAAAAAATGCCCGATAATCCCATTTCCGGCCGGAAAAAGCGTACGGAAAAATGGGGCAACGGCTCCGGAACGGATCCCCGGAGCGGTAATTTTTTCGGCCCGGCAGGCGATATTTCGAATTTTTCTCTAATTTTGCCTTAAGCTACCCAGAATAAATTATGAAAAAACTACTTTTGACTATGGCCGCCGGAATAGCGCTTTGTTCCTGCGGTTCGCACGATCCGCAGATCGCGATTGTGCCCTATCCCAATCATCTCGAAGCCGGTCGGGGAACCTATCGGGTGACCGATCGGCCCGTTACGTGCGACAGTCGCACCGACGAGCGGACGCAGCGCGCCGTGGTCGGATTCGCCGCACGGCTGGCGACGGTTACCGGCGGGACGAATCCCGTGACGGTCGCCGACGAGATGCCCGCGTCGGGCATCCGTTTCGTCACGGACGAATCGCTCCCGGCCGAAGGCTATGAACTGAACGTGGACGGGGAGGGAATCGAAGTGCGGGCGTCGCAGTTTCCCGGCTTTCTCTATGCCCTGCAAAGTCTCGGACAACTGCTGCCCGCGGCGGTTTACGGCACGGAGACTGCGCCCGATGCGGCGTGGGAGGTGCCCTGCGTGAGGATCGCCGACGCGCCGCGGTTCGCATACCGGGGCATGCACCTCGACGTGGCGCGCCACTTCTTCTCGGTGGACGAAGTGAAGCGGTATATCGACGTGATGGCCATACACAAGCTCAATACGCTGCACTGGCACCTGACCGACGATCAGGGCTGGCGCATCGAGATCAAGCGCTATCCGGAGCTGACCGCTGTGGGCAGCATCCGCAAGGCCACTGTGGTCCGCAAGGAGTGGGGAACCTATGACGATACGCCCTACGGCGGTTTCTATACGCAGGACGAGATCCGCGATGTGGTGGAATATGCCGCCGACCGGGGTGTTACGGTGATTCCCGAAATCGACCTGCCGGGGCATATGCTGGCGGCGCTGACCGCCTATCCCGAACTGGGCTGCACGGGCGGTCCGTACGAGGTGTGGGGCCGCTGGGGCGTGGCCGACGACGTGCTTTGCCCCGGACGGGAGAAGACTTTCGAATTCCTCGAAGGCGTATTGACCGAGGTGATGGAGCTGTTCCCCTCGGAGTATATCCATATCGGCGGCGACGAGTGTCCGAAGGTGCGCTGGGAGAAGTGTCCGCGCTGTCAGGCGAAGATTCGCCAGCTCGGCCTGAAGGACGACGGAGAGCATACCGCCGAGCATTACCTGCAGAGCTACGTGACCGACCGCATCGGCAAATTCCTTGCGCAGCACGGCCGCCGCATCATCGGCTGGGGCGAGGGTCTGGAAGGGCGGGGGGCCGACGTATTCGG
>OCAD01000382.1_pt1 | contig 31486 bp, 38 predicted proteins | sample 1538261 | NCBI WGS metagenome assembly OCAD01 (sample SAMEA2580261, study PRJEB22360) | human gut metagenome | biome: human gut; feature: human-associated habitat; material: faeces | place: Denmark | collected 2008/2010
GTACCGGGAATACCGGGCATTTCATGGAATCTGAGAGGAACTTCAGTCCAATGCTATAAAGCTCTGCACCCTCTTGATAGCGCACAAATTTCTTTGTTATTTTCTTTGTTTTCTCTACATCTTTACGTGCATATCCCATACACGGTACCTCCCTTTTTGCATAAAAAAAGCAGCTAACCTATTTTTCATAGACTAACTGCTCGTGTTTTAGTTCCATATTCTGTTTTAATTTACTGAAACATCTTCTGTTTGATTTAACTGTTTATGAACATCACGTCCACCATACATAATTCGCACTACATATACCGCTTCAGTTTCATCATCTGTTTTGTAAAATACCAGATAATTATCCACCGGAAAGAATCGAAGTCCTCTGCTATGCCACGGTTCTTCCTCATAGAGCCGATTTCTGTTCGGCATAGTATCCAGCATCCGCTCTGTCTGTCCTGCAGCATTCTCTGGAGCTAACAGTTCCTCTGAAATATATCTGAAAATATTTCGCAGATCTTTCTTTGCTCCTGCTGTATACATCACTTTATATTTCATATACCAAATTCCTGTTTCATTTCTGCTTCAACTTCATCTGCTGAATACACTCTGCCAGCCTTAATATCTTCCATGCCTTTTTCTATTTCTGCATTGAACTGTTTCTTTGTCAGAGAGCCATATGCCACAGGCTCCTCATAAGCTGGAAGTTTCATCTCAAAAGGAATTCCTCTCTGGAGTACAATCTGTCTCAGAAACATTCCTACTGCATTGGACATTGGAATTCCAAGTCGATCAAGCACCTGCTCTGCCTGTTCTTTCACTTCAGGCTCAACACGTGCAAATACATTTGCTGTTCTTGCCATAGATATCGCCTCCTTTTTTTCTTCATTATATTTCATTTGATTGCAAATTGCAAGCAGTTCGCAATCTTTTTTATCATTCATACGCTGGCAGGTGGCAGACGGCAGAGAGGTTATCTATAAAACTCTGTATTTTTGTAAGCACTCTGCCACTATCAATCTTTTAGTCTGATACGCTTTTCTTGTTTTTAATTAATCCGATATTTCGGATACAAAAAGACCACTTCTGTATTTTTACAAAAATGGTCTCTCGTACCCTACTATTTAATTACTTTGCGCTAATCAATAATGGAAAATGACTCTGCCGTCATTAATTTTTTCCTTTTACCATTATCTTCAATTTCCCCAATCACTTCGACATGACTACCCGATTCATGCGCCTCTATTGCCTTATTATAATCATCTTTAGCTAATTGTACACTTACTGTTTTTTTGCTATCGTTCTCATCTAAATATACTATCGTTACCTTTCCATTTGTTCTTTTGGAGGCATCCGGTATAGATTCTAGCTTTTTTACTCTTCCAACAATTTTGGTATGAGTATTTATAGTTTCTCTTAATTTTTCTATATTGATGAAATTATACCACACTTCTGAACAGATGGAACACATAATATCTATTTTGTCAGGTATTAATTCTCCTCTATGGCAGAAATCATTCAAGAATTAAAACAACTTATAAAAACAGATAATCATGGGACTGCTTCTGACCGTGCACTATTACTGGACTATCAGGCAGCTATGGAAGCCAAGACGCAGAAAGCCATCCAATTAGAAAAAGAAGCGCTTTCTCAAATAAAAGAAATCACAAAAGATAATGCCCACCTTGTATCCAACCTTCATGCAAACCTCGGAGGACTTTATCGGATGCAATGTCAAATAGAACCGGCAAGAGAACACATGGAAACGGGCATCTCGCTATTAGAAGAATACGGACTTCTTTATACCAATGACAGCATTCCGCAGATTAGTAATTACGCTACCCTATTAGCAGAAATACAAGAATCAGAACGTGCCATATCCTCTCTACAGAAATTAGCACGAATTATCAAAGAATACAATTCCGACCACTGCCTGGATTATGCCCAAGTACAGGAAGCTCTAGGAAATATATGCCTGATAACAGCTAATATCTCACAGGCGAAAACACACTTCAAAAAAGCCCTGAAGATTTATGAGAATATCTGGTCAGACGAACCGGAATTGATAGAAGCAAAGTATCAGGAAATTCAGGAATTATATCCACAAGTTGGATTTTCTATTGGGAAAAGACTATCAGATTTTTAGCAAAATAAACATAATTTTACGGCGGACAAAATTGCCCGCCGTTGTTTTTTCCAAGTCTTATCAAAATCCATCTTTATGCTATATGTTTTCCATTCATTAAATTCCGCAAGACGTTCTTTAATTTTATCATGGGTAATTCTTACTGTGTCACTTCTGCTTTAATGATTATAAGCTATTTTTCAGTATATTCAACACCTCATCATGATTCAGCACCTTATATCCACCCTCCATGATAAGTGTTCCGTTTGCGATACCCTGCAACATTTCTTCTGTTGCTCCCAACTCATGGAGATTCATTGTAAGTCCCAGTTCTTTCATCCAAACTTCCATACAAGAAAGTCCTTCTATGGCAATCTGTTCATCAGATTTTCCGGCAGGATCGACCTCCCACACATTCACAGCAAAACGGCGAAACTTGCTAAGACCATAAGGCATAATATACTGATAGTAAGGAAGTGATACCGCAGAAAGCGTCATTCCGTGAGTTGCATCTGTATATGCTCCTACTGCCTGACCAAGCATATGAACCATCCAGTCGGTACTTTTTCCTCTGGAGACAAGCGTATTCAGTGCCCAGGTTGCAGCCCACATGATATTCGACCTTGCCTCATAGTCCTCTGGATTCTGAATGGCAATTCTCGAACTGTGAATTACCGATTTCATCAGTGCCTCGCTGATATAATCGCTGGTATTGTCGTCCTCCCCAGAGAAATACTGCTCACAGATATGATTGAAGATATCATAAATGCCGGCCACCATCTGCTCTTTCGACAATGTGAAAGTGAATTTCGGATTCAGGATTGCAAACTTCGGCATCACAGCATCTCCAAACACATGACCAATTTTCATCTTTTGATCATGATTCGTAATTACCGCACCTCCATTCATTTCGCTTCCGGTTCCCACCATAGTCAATACACAGCCAACAGGGACAATCTCACAATCCGGCTCCTCAAAGCGGATATAATATTTCTCCCACGGATCTTCATCACAGTGAACAGACACGGAAACCGCTTTTGCATAGTCGCAGCAAGAGCCGCCGCCTACAGCCAGCAGAAAGTCCACCTGATTCTCTCTGGCAATCCGAACACCCTCCCTTAATTTTTCTATTGTGGGATTTGGCATCACACCTCCATCCTCAACGACTACCTTTCCGTTATCTTTCAGTAATCTCATAACCTGACTGTAAATACCATTTTTCTTGATAGAACCGCCGCCATAAATCAACTGAACGGTTTTTCCATATTTTGGAAGCTCCTCGTTCAAAAAACAAAGAGAATCCTCTCCAAAGTAAAGTTTTGTCGGATTTGAATACGAAAAATTTCCTAACATAATGTTTTTCCTCCTTAGTCCTGATAGATTTCTTTCGCCATGCGGAATGCTGCCCATGCTTTCGGCCAGCCAGCATAAAAGGCAGCGTGTGTCAAAATTTCTGCCATTTCTTCTTTTGTAACACCGTTCTTTTTTGCCTCTCCTATATGAAAGGCAAGAGAACTGTCCAGAACACCGCTTGCCATAAGTGCTGTTACTGTGACAATGCTTCTGTCTCTTGCAGGCAGCTTATCTTCTCGTGACCACACTTCTCCAAACAGCACGTCATCATTCAGTTCCGCAAATTTTGGTGCAAAATCACCCAGGGCATCTCTGCCCGCTGTTACCTTTTTCATGATCTGTCTCCTTATTTAAGCTTACTGTATTCTTCTTCCTTCACCGGCTCCATCCATTCATTGGAACTTCCTTCTGCCGGAACTTCTACCGCCAAATGAGAAAACCAGCTATCAGGAGCAGCGCCATGCCAATGCTTCACTTCTGGTGCAATATTGATGACATCACCGGGTTTCATCTCCTGAGCCGTTTTTCCCCACTCCTGATAATATCCACGTCCGGCAGTGCAGAGCAAAATCTGTCCGCCTTTGTGATGAATATGCCAGTTATTCCGGCATCCTGGCTCAAAGGTTACATTTGCAATTCCAACTCTTTCCGTTGTCAGCATGGACAGGTAACTCTGTCCAACAAAATATTGTGCATACGCATCATTTTTCTCACCCAATGGGAATATCTGTTTAAATCCTTTTTCTGTCATGAATTACTCTCCCTTCAAGAATTAAAATAGTCTAAAATCTCTTGCATCCTTGCAACCTGATCCACATGGAACGGGTAGCGTTTGTTACAATGCCTACATCCAACTCACAGACTTTTTACCCATACTTTCAATTCTTCCTGAGACAACAAGCCATTCAGCATTTTTCCTTTCATCAGGATAGCGCCAGGACAGCTCGGTGCAAGTTTTTCATTTGTGCTTCCCATGCCGCTGCCGCCAGAAGTAGCAAAAGGAACGATGGTTTTGCCTGAGAAATCATAACTCTCCAAAAAAGTATTAATAATCGTTGGTGCAACATACCACCAGATAGGGAATCCAACAAACACCAGATCATACTGATCCATACCTTCCAGCTTCCCGGCAATTTCAGGACGGAATATCGGATCACTCATCTCCACACTGCTGCGGCTTTTTTTATTTGTCCAGTCCAGATCGGCACTGCTATACGGTACCTTTGGCTTAATCTCATACAGGTCTGCGCCTGCCGCTTCCGAAAGTTTCCACGCTGCCTTTGCAGTCACACCGCTTGCTGAAAAATAGGCTACCAAAATTTTCTTACTCATAGTAATTTCCTCCGTAAATTATGTTATTGAACTTATTATAAATGAATCTATATCACCTGAAATGTTTTCCATTTTCCGGACTTCTGCCTCCAGAAGAAAATGACCGCCCGAATGCTCCAGTCACAAACCATTGCAATAGCAATCCCGATCACGCCCATTTTCAAAACAATTCCCAAGAACCACGATAAAAGCAGACGCACCGCTATTGTAGATATAACCGAAACATACATGGTAAATTTCACATCACCCGCTGCACGCAGCCCATTACTAAGCGCACCGGAAAAGGGATATGCTGCTGCATTAAACACGTTATGGATTAAAACCAGCCAGATTACAAGCCGTTTGGTCTCCGGCTGCAAAGCATAAAATTTCATAAAGAATGGAGTCAGAAGAAAAATCAAAAGATTCCATGCCGATGAAATCAGCAATGTGATTCTAGTCAATCTCTTAAAATAATGCTCCGCAGCATCTGCATCCCCATTTCCCATACACTGTCCAATGACCGTTATAAATATGGGACCCATAGCAACTCCCGCCAGTGCAGCCAACGACCAGATACTTTGTGCAACGCCATTTGCAGCAATCTGGTATGTTCCAAAAAGTGCAACAATACTGCTTAATGCTACTTTGACTAACTGGAACACACCGTTTTCTATCCCATTTGGAATAGCAATTTTTAGAATTTGTCTCATATGCTCCCCATTCCATCGAACAATCCACTTAAAATGATAGAACACCTCGTTTTTTCTTTGAAAACAAAGCACCGTAATCATCACTGCTGAAAATCCCCGAGCCACCAGGGAAGGATACGCCACACCAGCAACGCCTGCATGAAATATAAACACACCAATGAGATTTCCAATAACATTGATGATATTGGACGCTACTGACAGATACATCGTCACATTCGTTTTCCCCATGCTGCGAAAAAGAGCTGCTCCAGCGTTATAGATTGCCAATGCAGGATAGGAATACGCTGAAATTCTAAGATATGTAACACAAGCCTGCATTACAGAATCTTCCACTTTTCCAAACATCCAAAAAATAATCCTTTTGTTTCCAATTAAAATCAGCACTGTAATCAGTATGGAAAAAATCGCAGAAAATGAAAGAAGCTGACTGGACGATTTTCCTGCATCATCGTCCGCTTTTCTCCCAATATACTGGCTGATCACAACTGCGCCCCCAGATGCTAACGCTGTAAACAAATAGATAAAAATAGTATTAAACTGATTTACCAGCGAGACACCTGATACTGCAGCTTCTCCGGCATAACTGACTATCAATGTATCTGCCATTCCCACAAGCATCACCAACAGCTGCTCTAAAAACAGTGGAATAATCATTTCCTTCAAGCTCTTAATTGAAAACAAAGTTTCTTTCTGCTCCATACCCCTTCCTCCACTAAGACTTTACAGTATATTTAACCCTTCCGTTCCGTGAGATAAGCTTTCTGAGCCCTTTTGCTGCATAAAAACCAATAAAAACACCTAACCCCATCATAGCGATATATTCTGTAAACACAAAGACCGCACTTTTCTCAAAATCAAAAAACACAAATTCCTGCTTCAAAAACATATAGGATATAATATTTTGCTTGTAAAAACGGCTGGCTCCATATCCCGCAATAAAAATTGCCATAAAACGTTCCAACCATATAGATGGGTGCGGTATATTTTTTCTGCCCCAAAGCCTATGGAGCATTCCAAGGATCATGCTCCAATGAAATCCTAAATGAATACTCATCAGCACAAATCCCCAATAAGATGCCGCCAGGTGCATGGTTCTCGCTATTGCCATCGGTCCTTGAATGGGTAATCCCGCAAAAATGTGACGGGACAACACAATTCCACTGAACCCCAAACACAGCATAGAAATAAGGACACTGATATTGATGATCGTCTGCATTGTCCGCAGCAGGGTATATTTCCCTTTGAACAGGCTACCATACCACCGGATGTTCAGAATGTTATGTAGCAAAAACAGTACAAGCATCCCTGTTCCAAACCACTCATGAAGTTCCTGCCCGGTAATTTGATAGGACATTAGAAGAAACAGCAGCACTGTCATCAGGAAGTCAATTCCCATTTTAATTTTCATTTTTGCCTTCAAATAGCATCTCCTCCTTCCTGTGTCCATATCTGATATTCTGGTTATTCTTCAAAATTCAAGCCAAGACCGTTTACCCATTCCATCACTTCATCTTGGAAATCACTTCCGCTTAGGCGTTCACCAGAAAGCCACTGTGCTCCGGTTGTAAGCTGTTCCAGGTTGGCTGCACTGGAGCCCATACCACTTCCTCCGGATGTACAGAAAGGTACAATGGTTTTACCGGAAAAGTCATAGCTCTCCACGAAAGTGCTGACAATTCTCGGCGCTTCTCCCCACCAGATAGGGTATCCGATGAATACAATATCATATTGTTCCATATTCTCCACACTGCCGGAGATAGCAGGACGGGCATCCGGATCATTCATCTCAATGGTAGTGCGGCTGTTATTATCATTGTAGTCAAGATCTGCATCGGTGTAAGGTTCTTCAGGAACAATCTCATAAATATCTGCATTCAGACCGTTTGCGATATGCTCTGCCACGCCCTTTGTGGTACCTGTCGCAGAGAAGTAGGCAACCAAAATCTTATGCTCCTGTGCATCTTGATTGTCCGTATTCTCCATATTTGTACTGGTTTCCGCAGATTCGGTATCAGCTTTACTTTCCACGAAAGTATCTTCTGTAGATGGCTGCTTTGTCTTGCTTGCAGAATTTCCACAGGCTGTAAGTCCCAAAATCATAGTCAAAGAAAGTAAGATAGCGATTGCTTTTTTCATTATAAATACCTCCATCTAAATCACAGCCTCTTTATCTTTGTGACAAAAATCCTTGCTGTGCCAGCATTTCCGGTACCTCCGGGTAGTGGCAGTAAGGAGGCCGGTAAAAGTCTGCGTTCATTCCTGTCCAGTCTCCAACCCGGCTATTCCAGGGGCGTTCCCTCAGATATACGGCGTATTGCTCGTCATACTGCTTCAGCAGTCCAGTTAGGTCGGAATTATATTTTTCCTCAAAGCAGACCGCTTCCTTCGGCAGGCGGGGTTTCTGTCCAAGTTCTTCCGCCGGATACCCCACGCATAAGCCAAGCATGGGCACAACATATTTTGGCAGGTTCAGTTCCCGGATCGCCTCAAAAGCATGAAGCCGGATATCCCCAATCGGTACGGTGCCCAGACCAAAGGATTCGGCGGCAACCACCGCAGTTCCCAGAGCGATTCCTACCTCGTTTGCCCCAACAATCAGGTTGTCAATCTGGCTTACAACGGAATCAAACTCCTGACCGTTTTCCTTACAAGCCAGCCAAGTGCGGTAAAAGTCTGCGCAAAACACCAGAAAAACAGGAGCCTGTGCAATATGTTTCTGACCGCCGCACAACTCCGCAAATTTTTTCCGTCGTTGCTGCTCCTGCACGACAATAACGGATATGTGTTGGAGATTTACCCAGTTCGGGGCTGCCTGCACTGCCTTTAAGATTTCATCTAGTATTTCCTTCTCTATTGGTCTGTTCTGATACTTGCGGATAGACCGATGCGATAATAAAGTTTTCATTATTACTCCCATTTAATTTTTCACTTCCTCTTATTGTTATTTTTTTATTTTACAGATCATATAATCGATTGCATCAAGTGACTGCTGCTTTTCATGTACCTCATCAAGCAATTTGTACCGATATTTTCGCAACATCCTTATCTGCATTTCTTGATCTTCACATCCTGAAATTTTTGCGATTTCTTCTTTGCTTAATCCGGCGTTTATAAGGGAATCATAATCCGGTTTCATGAAATGGCTCTCCCTGCTAAATAAAAAATGTAGGTGTCGAAATTGAAACTACCTGCTTCATCTCTACACCTACATTATAATTTTTTGCTTATATTATATCAAATACCTAGTTTTTATGACTTATCAATGCCTAAAAAGCATTGAATATGTTTGATGAATTTTGTGGTTGCTAAGCTAAACGGCTGACCACGTTTCCATGCTAATACACTTGTTGCTGTAAGTGGCGGATCAAGCGGTCTGAATGTAACCTTGGATTGATCCCAGAAGGGTACAGCCCCTTCAATCACCAATGAATATGCCAATCCTCCATTCACCATAATTGCGCTGTTCGTACTTAAATTGCTGGTAAAAACAATATTCAGTTTCTCGTAGTAGTTGCCAAACCAACTTGCCAACTCACTCTGCACATTCATACGTCTTGGAAGAATCAAAGGCAGTACAGACAAATCTTTTGCAGTTACCGTTTCTTTCTTGGAGAGTGGATCATCCGATTTCATCAGAACCACCCATTTTTCCCTTATATTCAAGCGAATAAATTCATATTTTTCCATATCAATCGGCTCAAGAAGCAAACCAATATCCAGTAGTCCCTTATCCATTTGTTCCTTCACCAAATCTGCTGTGGCTGTAAAAATGTCAAAAGTAACACGGGGATATTTCTGACGAAAGGACTCAATTATTTTAGGAAGAAGTTGTACAGCAGCAATTTCTCCACACCCAATGGAAATTTTACCTTCCACCTGTTCCTCTTGCTCCACTAATTCTTTTTCTGTCTTATCTACAAGCTGCAAAATTTCTTCCGCACGACGGCGAAGAAGTATTCCTTCATTTGTCAATTTGATTTTCCGTGTCCCTCTATCAAACAGCTTTACACCAATATCTTCCTCCATCTGTGCAAGCTGACGTGAAAGTGTCGGCTGCGTGATATGTAAAACTTCTGAGGCTTTTGTGATACTTTCTTCCCTTACTACAGTCAGAAAATATCGAAGAACTCTAATTTCCATCAGTAATACCTCCTATATCTGCCATGCTTAATAAACAGATTTTAACTTATATATACTTTAGAAACAAGATAAATGTCTTTGTCCCCATACACCGACAGCTCTCTGTTCTTCTTCCTCCGATAAGGTAAGATTTGGAATAAAATAATCCCCATGTCTGATATAAATACCGCCCATTTCTTCAAAAATTATTTTCTTCATTGTCTGTTCTACCTTTCTTATCGTTTTCTATTCATAGATTTTCTTTACCGACTGTGTCAGCTTTACAGTAACAATAATTCTTCAATTTTCAGTTCACATTGCCCCTCCCGAAGAAGTATGATAGAATAATTCTATTAAATTGAATCGGAGGTGCCACATGGCTATCAGATCGGTCTGGTTTCCCCTGGCAAGTCTATCATTGGCAGATAATAATCTCCTACCAACACATAATCTAATCTATTCCTGTCATCATGTAGTATTTTTTTCTGATCACTCATGTCCTTCTCCTCCATCAAACCTTTCTCTGCTCTCGCAGATATGCTTCAAATATACTTCTTCGAATCAGCACTTTTTTCCCGATTTTATATACTGCCCCAGCTTCATGTGCCATACGGACTACTGGTTTGATTCCCAGCCTGTAATATTCACATGCCATATTGTAGGTCATATAGTCATGGCTCATAAATTCCAGATCTTCGTCGTCAATCTCATCTGAAAACATCCATACATTACCGCTCATCTGACATTTCCTCCTTACCTTTTCCTGTCGCCGGTTCATGGAATCGTTCCAGATAGGCATCAAAAATATCCCGGTTGATCAATACGGTTCCATCTATTCTGTAAATCGCACCTGCATCACTGGCAAGTTCAAAAATTTTCCTCCAAAATTAGCTTTACTGTTTTACAGAAGTTGACTGCCGGGATATATTTTTTAGTGCGAAAAAAAAGCACCTCTCAGATTAACTCTAAGAAGTGCTCTTGTTGTCATGCATATCAATCATTGATCCAGTGAATCAATTTTGATTTCATTCTCAAACCTGTGTCCTTTCACCTGAAATTCGTCATGCTTCATAACGATTCATTATTATCCCAAATTTTGTTGTCAACTGTGGTCTGACATCATGGTTTTAGAGATTTTATATTTAATTTTAGTACAGCTTTGCACCTGCCGGAATATGGTTATCAACCATCAGAAGATGAAGTTTTTCTTCGCCCTCTTCCTCATGGATTGCACTGAGGAGCATTCCACAGGATTCAATTCCCATCATGGCTCTCGGTGGCAGGTTAGTAATCGCAATTAAGGTCTTTCCAACCAGTTCTTCCGGTTCGTAATAAGCGTGAATACCGCTTAAAATCGTACGATCTGTGCCTGTTCCATCATCCAGAGTGAACTGTAACAGCTTCTTGGATTTCTTAACAGCTTCACACGCTTTAACCTTTACAGCTCTGAAATCGGACTTGCTGAAAGTATCGAAATCAACAAATTCCTCAAATAAAGGCTCTACCTTTACCTTGGAGAAGTCGATAACTTCTTCCTTCTCAGGTGCTGCTGTGGAAGTGCTGTTTTCTGACTTTGCAGACTTCTTATCAGCGTCCAGGCTCTTCATTGTCGGGATTTTTTTGATTTTTCTTCATTACCCTTCGTGATGCTTCGCTGAGCTATTCCTATTAAATTGTCTTCTCTTCATCACCATTCATGATGAATCATTGTCAAATCATATCTGTTGTCAATTTGATGTCATTTGGTTATTTCTGTTGTCAGATGAAAGGGTTCATAAGCCCTTCTTAAAATACATCCATTGTTGCAGCCAAATGTTCAAATGTTTCCTGTTTTTTCTCCTCTGTCGTCTCTGCATAGATATCCATAGTGGTCTGGATATCCTTATGCCCCATGATCGACTGGATAACCTTCAGGTTGGTTTCTCTTTCACAAAGCCTTGTACAGAATGTGTGTCTCAAACTGTGCGCTGAAAAGTTCGGCAACAGCACCGGCTCCCGATGCTCTTTCTTTGCTTCTACTTCTTCCGTCGCATTATAGGCAGAAGATATTCTCTTGATTGCCCGATTGACTGACTGAGCATTCATTACATTTCCATAACGGTTACAGAAAACAAAGCCTGTCATCCCATCAATCTCTGCATCTGTCCAGCCATTTTCTTTCTGCTCTTCCCAGATCATTTCAAAAGCATCTTTCACTGTATCCAACATGGGAATCGTACGCATTCCGGCTTCTGTTTTCGGCGTTGAAATATGATTTTCCGATGCCCGGTCTTCTCCTACCGGATAATACGTTAGATTATGATTGATGCTGATAATCCGCTTCTCATAATCGATATCTTCCCATCGAAGCCCTAAAACTTCGCCGATTCGGCACCCGGTTCCAAGAAAAATCGTAAAAATCGGCCACCAGTGAAAATAAACCGGATGCGTAGCAATATATTCCATAAATGCTCTCTGCTGTGGAATTGTCAGCGCATATCTCACACCGGTTTTCATGCCTAAGTTTTTCTTTAATTCTGCCATGACTCCATCCGTAGGATTTTTTCTGATAATGTCATCCCTTACAGCCAGTTGAAAAGTTGGATGCAATAACGTGTGAATGGTTTCCAATGTGTTGATCTTCAGTTCCTGCTTCTTGGTCAGATGATTATAGAACTGCACCACATCAGAATACTTAATCTCTGCTATATTCCGCTTTCCAAATGTATCCCGGATAAATCGGTCATACATATAAAGATAATTGCTCTTGGTCGTTGGTTTCAGATTGTTTTTGAGACTCATGTAGCGGTCAAATACAAAATTTACTGTAGCCTTTCCGGCAACATAAATATCCAGACCGTCCATCTGATCTTTCATGAGCTGTGCTTCTTTTTCCCGAAGCGCTACAAGGTCTTGCGCATAAACATATTTACGTCTTCCGAGAGGATCTGTATAAGTATATACATATCTCCCGTCTGAACGTCTCTGTGATTCACCTTTTCGCAGGACTCTGCCCCGCAAATCTTTTCTTGTCTGTGCCATATAAAATCCTCCTTCAATTAAAGGAAGGACTACATATTATTCAGGTCTGTTCAATACTTTTTCCAGTCCCTGCAAGACAACTTCTGTCACAGTCATTTTGTGTTTCCTGGCATAATCACAGATACACTTATACATAGAATCTTCCACCCGGATACTCAACACTTTCTTTTTTACATTTTCCGACTTTGGTCTTCCTATTTTCGCCATATCTGTTCTTATTCCTCCACATCCACATTATAATTTTCGTATGACAAGAAGTCAATCCCTATTTTTCGTCCTTCCACGATTTTCTTCTGTTCCCTACGCAATCCGAAATGTCTCCAGATACTTTTCAAAAATCTCACAGTTTACAAGAGCAACCTTGTCAATCTTATACACTGCTTTGGCTTCTTTCGCCAACTCCTGGAATTTCGTCAATCCAATGCTATAAAGCTCTGCCCCTTCCTGATAGCGTACAAATTTCTTTGCTATTTTCTTTGTTTTCTCTACATCTTTACGTGCATATCCCATACACGGCACCTCCTTTTTTGCATGAAAAAAGCAGCTAACCTATTTTTCATAGACTAACTGCTTAAATCTCCGGTTCAATATTCAATTTTAATCTTCTGAAACGTCTTCCGTTTGACTTAACTGTTTATGAACATCATATCTAACCTTCGTGTTAAATACCAAGTTTTTCAAATAGTATTCTATTCCTTTTTCCTGCATCATCAATAATTTTGTCAAACGACAAGATTTCAATATATGCTCGCTTTTTGTCGTGATATTTATACATTCCACGCTTATCTGGCGTTTCAATAAAATCAAAATCTTCTGCAATTTTCCTCAACTTAGATGTAATATCACATACCGCATATAAATAAAATTGGGTATTGGTTCCTGTTTTTATAAGTCTCCCATTTTTATCTTTCATTTCATTAGAACTAATCTTGTCAACATATCCCAGCATTTGTATAATTGGATTTTCCGCTTGCGTATAATCATTTCTCATAGGCTTCTTCAATTCCAAAATTACAATTGTTTCATATTCTCGTCCCGTATTGGGTTCATCTGAAACAGCAACCGGTTTATCTAATATCATTACATCTGTTCTATCTTCTCTTGGGTTATTATCAAATGGAATATCCGATGACACATACTCACAATAAGCCAACCTCTCATCTATAAGCCACAAGTTATGAGCCTGATATTCAATTTCATCTGACGTTCTTCGCATAGGATATATAAGGTTATGAATGTATGCCTCTTTACTATATTTTCCAAAATCATCCGACTGAATACCCTTTTTCAACAATTCCAGAATAACTTTCCTATGCGCCACATATTCTGCTAAAGATGCTTTATTCGCTTCGCTAATTTTAGCAAATTGTTTTTGGAATTTTTCCTGATAAGAGTCTAAACTTGTTGCTCCAACCTCTAGTGTTTTAATAATGTCCTGGTTGTCTTTTTTTAGTTGATTATCAAACTTTCTCTTAATCTTATACAATTCATCATCCAATTTAGAATCTGGAAGATATGGTTTGATTGCTTCAACATCTTCTCGCATATATTTTAAAAGATGACCATACTGTGGTGCTTCATCTTTTATATACGACCGAACTCTTTCTTCTTTCTTCCCTTTTACTTCAGATAAATAATCAGCCAAATATATCTGAACATTTTCTGCAACATTTGAAATGATATCATCCATACTTATCTCTGATCCATCTTCCGCTGTATCTGAAATATCAAAAGAAGTCCTGTTTGTTCCTACATTTTCATCTAAAAACTTCCCCGACAGAATTCCTGCATAATAATACCCTTTTGCAGAAAACAGATTCTTATCCAAATCTACAATCTCTTTTTCAAGATTTACTTCTTGAACCATTCTATCATTAGCATATAAATACAGTTTGCTTGCCCCAAATGCAGCATCTTCAATCTGCGTATGCAATAATGAAAAGTTTTCATTTCCAATCTTAAATTCGATTTTTTCAGACTCCTTTTTAATGCGTTCATCAAACATTTCATTAATATTATACGTTTGATCCTCGTCCGCCACTTTTATTACAGGACACTTTGCAGACATTAAATAAATAAAACAATGCTGCATTATTTTAGTAGCAATAACTTCTCCTTTTTTAGGAAGATTTTTCTTATATGGAGCCAAACATTCTTTCAAAGCTACTATTGTTTTATTGTCTGTTAGTGGATCAATATCTTCCAATGAATCATTAATTTCATTTTGCTCCAATGTAAAACAAAATTTTCTTCTAACCCATTCACCTGCATCAATAAACGAACTTTCTATGTCTGCCTCTTTAAATGCTTTTAACCAAGCGAATCTTCCAACACCTTTGCCACCCTTTTCAGCTCTATACGTAGAATCAGACTGAAGAAATGATTTCATATTATTCTCATCAAAGCCAATTCCATTATCTGTTACTACAAATCCCGTAATATCATTTATGCTACTGTCTATTCCCTCTGTCTGAACCCTCATTTGCGGTTCACGTATTATTTCAATATTAATATAGCCATTTACCTTGTCATCATTTTGCTGTCTTTCCTCAATTGCGTAAATCGAATTAACTATCGTCTCAAATAATGGCATCAATGGTTTTGTTCTTGGCAGTTCAAAATTTTTCACACGTCCTGGTAAATCAATTGAAAAAACAGCCATTAATTTCGCCCCTTCCAAACTCCATTTTTTTAACTTTAACATACTGATAATTTTCATTTTACCAGAGTTTTTTATTATTCTCAATTTAATTTTTCACCTCTTTGAACTCTCCCCACTTATTCCCGTACACTTCAGAATATTCATTCCCCGGCAGATGGCAGGCGGCAGATAAAGTATCTATAAAAATCGGTACTTACTCCAATGATTCTGCCACCATCACTCTTTTAACCGAATACTATTCTCCTGTTTTTCATTTACCCGATATTCCAGCTCATTCTTCATCCGGCTTCTCACATCACGCATTGTTCGCCCGGATATCCCCTGCTCTTTTGCCTTTTCGTCTAATTCCCTAATTGAAATTTCTTTTTTATCAGCAAGCAGTTCCATGATTAGCTTTCTCCCTCGTTCCAGTTTTGTTTCTGTTGCTTTTCCTTCTTTCCCATCTAGCAATTCATCTGCAGAAATCTCATAGGCTCCCACCCATCGGAAACCTTCTTCATCTCCCAGTTTAAATGCCATTGTCTCCCCTGGCGGTGCAAGAGAACTTTTTTCATGAATCAATACCCTCGTGGTTGGATCTTTTCTTACTTTCCCGATGAAAATCAAGCTTCGTACTGCTGCCATAATATCAATAGAACCAAGTCCCCGATAAGTACTCTGTGTCCCGGAAGATTTATTCAGATGTCCAATCAGCACAATGGCACATCCGGTCTTCTCTGCAATCATTCCCAGTTTTCGGAACACCGGACGCACTTCATTCGCCCGGTTCATATCCACATCTGCTCCAATAAATGCCTGTACCGGATCAATAATTACAAGTCTCACCTGGTTCTGTCTGACTGCTTTTTCAATTCGGTCATCAGATAAAGTCAATGCTTCTTCCGTATCATCAATTACCATAACCCGGCTCAAATCTGCTCCTGCCTCCACCAGTCTAGGCTTAATGGTATCACCCATGCCGTCCTCTGCTGTTTGATAAATTACATTGAACGGCTCAATATCTTCCATGTTGGGAAACAGTTTTCGATTGGTACAGGCTGCCGTCAGCATCATTGCAAAGTAAGTTTTTCCCTCTCCCGGATTGCCCTGAATAATTGTCAGTTTTCCAAATGGGATATAAGGAAACCACAACCAATCCACACTGGTCTGCTCAATATCTTCATAACATAACATCGGCACCAGTTCTTCTGCTTCTGGTACTTTGATTGTGATGGTTTCTGCGATTGCTTTCTTTCTGTCAGCATTTTTATCACAGAGGATTTCATTCCAGTCTTTTCGTGAAGGTTTCAGGCGAATTACACTGTATCTTTCTGAGATTTCTCCTGCCAATTTCTCACAGGCTTCATTCCCTGCCTGGTCATTATCCAGGCACAGAAAAACAGACGTAATCTGAGGGCGTTCAGAAAGAAAAGCCATTAATGCCCTACTGGATACACCGCCCAGACTCAGATAGCTGCGTTTCTTCCAGTCTTTTGGAAATAGTTGGATAAAAGAAAGCAAGTCAATGGCTGCTTCAAACACAAACAACTGATTATCCGTTCCTCTGTAACAAAATCCAGAAGATTTATCAGAACCGACTACATCTCCACGATATTTCATTTCACCAGTTCCCCGGCAATGTGCATATCTTGGAATACCATCTGCATCTCTGCCAACAAATATAACATTATGATGTTTCTTTTCTTCGTAAATATCTCCTCTGGCAATCCATTCCATCACCAGATTTTTCTCAAGTGCTCTGCTTTCTGTCAGATACTTTACGATCATTTCATTATCTTCATTTTTCTCTGGTAATCGGAAATCTTTGGACGGGGCGGGGCAGGACTTCTGCCTGCCTTCGCCTTCTTCCCCAATCAGCATTTTCACTGCTTCCGGGAATGTTGCATAATAAAATTCCATCACAAAATCTACCGGATAACCTCCCTTGCTCTGACTATGCCGATACCATCGGTTACCGGATACCGTTACACTGTCATGCTTTTTCCAACGGTATTCTCTGCCGCTTTTTACCAACTGTTCTCCCTGTTCGTTCAGAAAAGAAACAAGATCCGTATGGTTTGCTCTTGCAATCTGTTCTTCTGTATACTGCATTTTCATCATCCTTTCCTGTCTGCTCTGTTAACAGACTGTTATAAACTCATCTCATGGTTCCGTTTTTTCTTCACTACCTGCTGTTTTGCATCACGCTCTGCACATTCTTTCTTCTTTTCATCCAATTTTCTCAGAAGAGAAGTCTTCTTTTCTGGCTTCTGCTCCGGCTGTTGCTCTCCTTTACCGTTTTCTTCAAAAATATCTTCCGTCTGAACTGCATGAAACGCCGGAAACTTTGTCTGCTTCTCCCTTTTTTCTTCTGAACGCCCGGAAGTATCTGCTTCTGCCATTTCCCGGTCACGTCTGGCAATATCTGCGCAGCTCTGTACTTTTTTCACAAAAGCAAGTTCGTCCTGATATGGCTGATTATCTACTTTCAGTTCTTCAATCGCTGTCCGGAGTTCTTCTTTTTCCCGTTTCCATCTGGCAATTGGCACTTTTCCATTTTTGTCCAGGTGTTGTTTCAGTTCCCGTTCACATTTACGGTAATAATTGATTTCTTTCTTATGCTGCTGATAGTATTTCTCACGTCTTTTCTGGAAATAGAAACGGTTATACTCATCAATCAATGGCTTGTTCGTCTTTATTACCTCTGCCGTCTTTTCCAGATTCTCCAGTTCCTTTAACTGTTTCCGCTTTTCGGAAATTTCTTTTTTGCTGACAGAAACAACACCGTTCAGTTCCTCAATCCGTTCCTGCAGATCATCCATCGTCTCTATCTGATGGGTCTGAAGATAATTGATGGATTTTGAAAACTCCTGTAAATTGGAGAGATTCTTCCCTCTTCGTTTCATTTCCTCATAGGAATTTGGAAGTGGCGGTCTGCCCTGTGTCTTTTTATCATAATAATCCTGCAAGCTCTCTAGAAGTGTCGGGTTCTGCCTGCGATCCAGCTCGGCTTTCATTTCTTCATAGGCTGTCTTCATCCACTGAATGGATTCTTTCAGAGAAATGAACATCTGATTGAACTGCCGGATTGCCCGGTTCAGTTCTCCAATCACCGTTTTGATTCCCTTTTTCTCCATTGCCCGGACTTCGTATCCTTCATGGATAGTCGGAATCAGATCAATTCCCTGCTCTTTGTAAGAACGGTGATCAATTCTGGCTGCCATGTGGCACTCCCGGAATTTTTCATTTACTTTCTCCGTCCACGCTCTTCTCCATTCCTTTAAAAGCTCTGGATCATTCCACCCGGTAGTCGAAACAGCATTGAATATATCCTTCCCTTTAGCATCTTTTATCCGATTTCCGTCTTCATCCAGAACATATTCCCGTTTCTGCTTGCTGCCCCAGCTTCCATCTTCTGTAAAAGGACGGATTGGAACAAGTACATGAAAATGTGGATTGTCTGGTTCATCTTCGTTCTTTGATTTTCCCTCATGAACTGCCAGATCTACAATCATGCCACGAGCTACGAACTGCTCCCGGCAAAACTCTCTCGCCAATTCTATATTTTCATCCAATGTCAGTTCATTTTGTAAAGCAATATCAAAAGAATAAGCTAACTTTGCCCGTTTACTTTTCTCTACCTTCTCTACCTCATTCCAGAGTATTTCCCGGTCAGTCAGATGTTCCGGCACATATTCCGGTGTCAGGATTTCTGTGAAAACCACTCCAGACTTTTTTGTATAGTCATGTGTCTGTCCATAATAATCGTTATAAAGCTTCTGCCCCGAAATATAAGCTGCGGAATTAACCACTGTCTGACCTTTTCCTCTGGAAACTTGCTTTACTGAAAAATGATACAGTGCCATTAGCTGTCATCTCCTCTTTCTGCTTTTTCAACTACTTCTGCAATCTGCTGTTGTTCTTTGTGTGCGGCTTCTATGTGAACCTGTCGCACAATACTCTTGTTGTAACTACTGTTCTGCAACTGATCCATAACATCCTGAACGTCTTCCTGTTCCAGATCTCTGGATAATGGAAATGCTTTCTCAAACTCTGCACCTTTAACAATCAATCTGTGGGAACGTTCCTTTCGCTCCACTAACTTCTTTCTCTGCTCCAAAATATTTTTATTGTGAATTGCACGTTCCAGTTCCTTTTTACTTTTTTCCATGTTAGCCTTCAGTTCTTCCAATGACATGGATTCATATTTTGGATTTTTCGCTCTGCTCAATTTTTCAACCTCCTACTCTTTCTGTAAATAAAAAGAACCGGGCTTCTCATAAATGCCGATTCCTGAATATAAAAAACTGTGGTCGTTGTTTCACAATAAGAACATACTGACCTCTGTAATCTTAAAAATCTTTAATTGCTACAACAAGATAGGCCTTGTGCCGCAAGGGGAAATTATCCCCTTGTCCGAAATCTATAATTTCGCTATATTCCCGAATTGAAATCCTTCAAAATCGGGAATGGCACCGCAGGTCGCACGATACAGGCAGATGTAATTGCCTGTATAGAAGTGCGCTCTTAGCTTTGCTAAGAGAATTATGCCGTATCCGGCTTGCTATCTTTAATCTGTAAATTCCATCATCTCGTCAATAGTACAATTCATTTTCTTACAAATTTTCTCGACTGTTTCCATTGATACATATTGATTTTTTCCCATCCGGGCAAGGATATTTGCACTAATCCCGGTGAGGTGTTGCATTTCTATTCGCTTCATATTTTTATCAATGAGCTGTTTCCACAATCTGTTATAACTTACACTCATAAATAACCTCCACATTTTATTAGACAGATTTCTGCTTTTATTAGTCAAACGGAATTTCTCCGTCCTTCGCTTCCATAAAACCGTCTTTATCTGTTTTCGGGGGTTCTGATGAATCTGCTCCAGCACCGCTATCCTTGTTCTGAGCAAATTCATGTTCTTCCACAATCACATCTGTGGTATAAATCGTCTTTCCATCCTTATCCTTATAGCTGCCAGTGCTGATGCGTCCACCGATCACAATCCGCATTCCCTTGTAAAGATATTTCTGTGCAAACTCTGCACTCTTGCCAAACGTTACGCAGGAAATAAAATCTGCTTCCTGTTCTCCGTCACGTTTATATCTTCTGTTCACTGCCAGAGTATATCTGGCTACTGCCATATCATTATCTTTCCCGGCATACTTGATCTCCGGATTCTTTGTCAGTCTTCCCATTAAAATCACTTTATTCATAGTCGTTACATCCTTTCCGGGCATTTTGCCCTATAAACATTTTTCAGTTACTTTTTTGCAGTGGTCTGTCGTGCTTTTCCCTGTCACCTGCAGTCGTCTCAGACTGCCTCTGCCTGTATAAACAGGTCACTGACCATAAGGCTCTGGTCAACCGCCCATCATCGGGAGTGTCATTATGATTCCGCTTGCTTCCAGAAAAAGAAAGGTCATGGCAGAACTCCTGGTAGGCTTTCAGGGTGCACTTATCGGTTGTCAAGGTTCAACGAAGGAACATTCCAAAACGTCCTCTAATTACTAAAGTCAAATGACTTTGCAAGATGCAAAAGATTCGTGATATTTTTTTGCATTTTTATCATTTTTTCTTTTAATTTCATTAGTCCCTTCACATACTCTGTACTGGGACAAGCAAAAGCGGACATGATTTTGGGGATTTTTGAAAAATAATTATTCCTCTACCTATAAAGCGTTGGAAATGGTATTTACCAACCCCTTTTTGTAAGTTTTTTATGCGTAAACGAAATATTTCTTCACTAATTGCAAGCTTCAGAAGGCATTTGGACGGTGCTTTTCTAAGAAAATTTATTTTTCCACTAATCACATGTAGCAGAGTATACAATGTCAGATACTTTTGAAAAAAAGCAAAAAAAGAAGCACTAACTTTTTACGGTTAATGCTTCTTGAGTTGATCTTTATCCTATTTTCTCTTATTTCTACTTGCCGATCTTGCTTCCCATAATTTTTTCATATATTTAATCGTATTCGATGTACCAAACAAAAATTTTTGTCCCATTGCAAGCTGCATACAGTTATATGCAATTACACTATTTAATGATAAATTTATAACTCCATTCTCTGGCATATCTTTAGAAATAAGAGGTGCTACTTTATCTTTTATTCTGAATATAATAGCCTTATTGGACGAAACAGGAATACATATGTCATTAAATCCATTCCTTACAGTCTGTGCTGGATTATCACTAATAACAAAATCTAACTCTGTATTATTCACTGCTTCATACCACTCATAATTATACTGTAACATCTGCATAGTTTCTAAAACAGGTTTTATTCCTAAAATTTGATATAGCTGTGTATTCTTTCCTGTAGAACAATTTGTCTCAATAATTTTTTTCTTTGTCTCTTCATCAAGTCCCAAATTATCACACATAGAATTTAACCATTTCTCTGTTTTGTTATTTATAGCATCCATTTGATCTCTAAACTGTTTCGTTCTATATGCCAGGGAATGTAAAAATATTACCATTAAATTTCTATTTGAGCTTATATGAATTCTGCTGAGATCTTCCTGTAATTCATTAAGCATTTTACTAATAGCCGATTCTTCTCTTGCTAATGCGTGTTCTGTAAATTGTTCATCTGATAATTTTTCATTGTCACAGAGTTCTGGAAAAACTTTCAAATCTTCTTTTAATATTTCTGCAATCTGTTCTTTATCTGCATCATAGAAATAATTTGCCACCGCAAAATTTTCAACTTTTCGATTATCCAAAACAGTACCATTATCCAGCTTGAGAACAGAAATATATTCATCGCCTATATTTCCATACCCAAATCTTTTTAAATACATTCTCGGCACATAATGTTGCCGTCTTACTTTTTCCATAAATTTTTCTCCCATTCAACGAAGGCATTAACGCTTTACCGTTAATGCCCTCTCCTTTAAAATAATTCTATTTTTTTCCTTCCTGTTGCATAAATGTATTATACCACTTAACAGCTCTCTTTATTTGAGATCTTACAGATACTGACAATTCTGAGTATTCTTCCAAATGTTCCAGATGATATTGATACAATTCATCATCTTCCCATTCAAGAATATGATCTGCTCTCTTCATTCTGGATACCGTATCACCAATAACGGCATCTGAATACTTTGAATTTTCCTTTAACCAATTTTTAAATTCATTACTCTCTATCATTTCTGCCCCTCCAGTATTGGTTTTATCGTTCTCGCAATAAACCTTCCTAAATTTACCGGAACAGCATTCCCTATCATTTGCTCTATATCCGTTTTACTTCCTACCCATTTATATTCATCTGGAAAAGTCTGTATTTTAGCTCTATCCATCGTTGTTAATGCATGCAAGTCGTCTGTAACTGGACACGCATCATTATGATGCCCCGGGTATCCCTTGGGAACTGGCCTATTTACTCCTCTCATAGTAGGTGCTGGTTCATCAATTGAAAATACGCCTCGTCGATTATAATTTCTCGGATGACGATAATAATATTCAAACCCTAATGAATCTCCAAAATAATCACGCAATGTCATATGTTTTTTTGAAAAACCAACTTTAAATGAATTTGTTGCAAAATCATCTTCCTTATTTTGCATTCCAAAACAAATAAAACGTTTACGTTTCTGCGGTGTTCCGCAAAGACTTGCATCCAATACTATTTCTGTAAGACCATATCCTGCCTTTTTAAATTCTTCCCTTGCCATTGCATAGGCATTACTTTTTCTGGCACGATCAACATTTTCCATTACAAATGCTCTCGGTTTTATAGCACATATAATTTTTGCATAACTATCCGTCAAACTTGCTCTATCTGCTTCAATTCTTTTTCCAGCATGGGAAAAGTCTTGACACGGAGGGCCTCCAATAATAATATCCGGTTTTAATTCTCTAATGATTTTCACAGCCTCATCAACATTCGACAAATCTGTTTGGTATACTGAATGCGAAAAATTCTCTTTATAACATTTAACCGCCGCATCCCACAATTCAAATGCTGCAACAATATTATATTTTTCTTTTTGAAATCCCAATGAAAGTCCACCGCATCCTGCAAACAAATCTACTGTTCGTAGCGTCATCTACTTTCTTTCCTTTCACATCATCATATGATATAATATTTTAATATACAGAAATGAAGAATTCTTTTCATCTCTACACCAAATTATAATTAACAATTCGAAAGACGTCAAGTATTTGACGTCATAAAATTAGGAGGAACACAATATGTCATCTGGCTTATTTGGTATAAAACACTCAAATCGTTCTACAAACGATCATTGGGGGAAAAACTGCTTTAATTCTAGCTATCCAACCGCTACGGCTGCCTACATGCTCCACAATAACATTCCAGCAATTTATATTCATCTTGCTGATGTAAATGGACAATTACAGGTGGTTGCCGATGAAATTCCCATAAAAGATGTATTTAACTGTGGTTCAACTCAACCTGAAGATTTATATTTTAGCTTTGAAACCATTTATGAACCGTACCAACAGTACTCATTTGATACTATTGACGGCATAGATCTTGTCGTAAAAGATCTTTCTGGAAATTTTCTTTCTCCACTTGAAGTTAAATTAACTGTTTTACCCACAGATTCCACTTGTAAACAACCAGAAGAAAAATGGGGGTGTGAGTTAGTTATTCGTTCTGCAACCACTTCATATTGTGCTTTAGGTATGTTTGATTCTGTAAAAAATGAATCGCAATACATTCGGGAGATTTTTGAAAATTCTTGTTCCTCAATTCAGATGTGGGACAACGATTTTGAAATGACACATAAAATGGCTACCATATGTCAAAGCATTAACGATTTTCAATCACAATACTATCAACATCAAAAGCCTTTATTGATGCAAACAATATGGAAAACGCAGGGTAAATCTCCGCTTCTTGCTGAACAAGCCTTCGATATTGTAATTTGGAGTGATTATGCTTTTTCACGTTTATTTATTGACAGCTCTACTTCCCCTGCTAATACTATGAGTCGTCCCATGAGAGCTACTGCACGACTTGCTCGTTGTCTTTGGGAATTAAGTAAATCAGGAAAAATAAGAGTAGCAGATATTTATCGTCAAATGGCCTTTGGTAATCAAACTGACAAGGAATTTGCTATCAGCGGTTCAAAATGGCGACAGTATGTAAAAAGTGATCGTATTTTACGTCCCATCTTATCAAAAACAGTTGTCAATGACATTATTGAACCTGGTTACATACAAAAATTAAGTCCCGAACGTCGCTTTGATCAAACTTTATATTTTACAGTACTTCATTGATGTTTACTCAGGGAGGATTATTTAATCCTCCCTGAGTAATTAAATTTCTGTAAGAATTAATTTCATCAATTTTTTTAATTTCAATCCATCCCTCACCCCCAAACGATAGAAGAACTCTTCTGTTTCTGCCCCACTGTTAAATATCGCATCACAATATTTTGTAATAACTTCTTCTTGCTCTGCTGGAAGTGTCTCAATCACTTTTTTGTACGCTTCCTCAATTTCATCTGGTTCTGTCACAGACGACTGACTCAGCTTCCAATCTGCATATGATTTTCCCATATGTTCCGTTATGGTTAGATTGATAATTTCTTCAATTTCTTTTGTCATTTTCATTTGTAAATCCCGTTCCTTTCTCCGGTACCCTACTCCATCAATGTATCCAGTATAGTTTTAATAGCTTCTTTCAGCTTTAACCCATCTCTCAATCCCATACGGTAATAGAACTCATTCAAATCACTGTTGTTATTTGAAGTTTCCGTCATATAGTCAAAAATGACTTTTCCCTGTTTTGGCGGTAACTTCCGAATTATCTTTTGCACTTTCAGTTCCAGTTCTTCATTGAATGGATCATACTGCTCTCCATCTTTTTCCTGATAAACCTGTTCCATTCTTTTTCCGATCAGATCATTCAGGAACTCTTCCATATTTTCTGTTAATTCCATCTTTTTAATCTCCCATCAATCTGATTTTGATTGTTTCCAGCCACATCACCGCCCAGCCAGAAAGTACAGGCAGGATATAAAGTATAAAACCTACCAAAAGCATTCTGCTCGCTTCTGTGCCTGTTTCCTGTCCGAATCCATAGCCTAAGACTGCTGTAATGCAGATGATTCCCGACAGGGCATGAAATACAGTTGCAGACAGCCATGTGCTAAACATAAGCATCAGTTGTATCAGCGTCAGGCATATCCGCACTGGCAATAACAAAATCCTTATAATAATTTTTACAACTACCATGACTGCCTACCCCTTTCACTGTTTTAAATATCTTCGGTAACTATCCAGAACTGAATCTGTAACACCGCTTTTATAGATTTTACGAATATCAACAATCTTTTCATCTTTCAGCAGTTTCAGCCAATCCAGTAAATCTTTTCTACTGTTTGCGAAATTGCAGCATCTTCCATCTGCATATTCAATCCTGTATCTTATACGCTCCTCCTATATATATACCAATTCACTCAACACAATTTCCTGCACACGATTCCTGATGTTATTACACTGTCGCACCCACTCCATAGGATTCTGTGCTTTTAATTTCTCTGTTACGCCTTCAGCACTTCTCATTTGTGCTTCAATCAACTCATACCGTTCCTGTGCCTGTTCGTTAAGATCTGCCAGATAGCTGTCCAGTTTTCCGGTCAACAGAAGATAAGAATACATCCCCGATTTATGTTTTTTCAGATATTCTTTCCGAAGCATTCCCCAGTAACCAATCGGTCTGGTTTCCTCCGGCAAGGCTAACATCGGTATGTAATAATCTCCTACCAGCACATAATCTAATCCATTGTTATCATCATGTATTATTTTTCTCTGTTCACTCATGTTCTTCTCCTCTATCAAATCTTCCTCTGCGTTCGCAGATACGCTTCAAATATACTTCTACGAATCAGTACTTTCTTCCCAATCTTATATACTGCTCCGGCTTCATGTGCCATACGGACAACGGGTTTAATTCCCAGCCTGTAATATTCACACGCCATATTGTAGGTCACATAGTCATGGCTCATAAATTCCAGATCTTCGTCGTCAATCTCATCTGAAAACATCCATACATTACCGCTCATCTGTCATTTCCTCCCTGCTTTTTCCTGTCGCCGGTTCATGGAATTGTTCCAGATAAGTATCAAAAATATCTCGGTTAATCAGTACCGTCCCATCTATTCTGTAAATTGCACCTGCATCACTGGCAAGTTCCAAAAGTTTCTTATGGGAGATGCTGTAAATGATTTCTGCCTGTTGATAGCGCAGATATTGTCGGCGTAATTTTCTAAGCTGCTCTGGTACTTCCTTCATACTTGTAATTGGTTTATAACTTTCACCCATGATGTTTTCCTCCAAAATTAGATTTACTGTTTTACAGAAGCTGACTGCCGGGATATAAATTTCCAGGGACGAAAAAAAGCACCTCTTAGATTAACTCTAAGAAGTGCTCTTGCTTCATTGCCCAAACCTGTGCCCTTTCACCTGAAATTCGTCATGCTTCATAACGATTCATTATTCTCCCAAATTTTGTTGTCAAATTGTTGTCAAATGCGGTCTGACATCATGGTTTTAGACATTTTATATTTAATTTTAGTACAGCTTTGCACCAGCCGGAATATGGTTATCAACCATCAGAAGATGAAGTTTTTCTTCGCCCTCTTCCTCATGGATTGCACTGAGGAGCATTCCACAGGATTCAATTCCCATCATGGCTCTCGGTGGCAGGTTAGTAATCGCAATTAAGGTCTTTCCAACCAGTTCTTCCGGTTCGTAATAAGCGTGAATACCGCTTAAAATCGTACGATCTGTGCCTGTTCCATCATCCAGAGTGAACTGTAACAGTTTCTTAGATTTCTTAACTGCTTCACAAGCTTTAACCTTTACAGCTCTGAAATCTGACTTGCTGAAAGTATCAAAATCAACAAATTCCTCAAATAAAGGCTCTACCTTTACCTTAGAGAAGTCGATAACTTCTTCCTTCTCCGGTGCTGCTGTGGAAGTGCTGTTTTCTGACTTCGCAGATTTCTTGTCAGCGTCCAGGGACTTCATTGTCGGGAACAGAAGTACGTCACGAATTGCCTGGCTGTCTGTCAGGAGCATAACGAGACGGTCGATTCCGTATCCAATACCACCTGTTGGCGGCATACCGATCTCCAGTGCATTCAGGAAGTCTTCATCTGTGTGGTTGGCTTCCTCATCACCTGCGTCTGCAAGAGCATCCTGTGCTTTGAAACGCTCTCTCTGGTCGATCGGGTCATTGAGCTCGGAATATGCGTTACACATTTCCCATGTATTGATAAAGAGCTCGAAACGCTCTACCTTGTTCGGATCAGAAGGTTTCTTCTTGGTAAGAGGAGATATCTCGATCGGATGATCCATGATAAATGTCGGCTGGATCAGCTCTTTCTCACAGTACTCCTCGAAGAAGAGGTTGATGATATCACCTTTCTTATGACGGTCCTCATACTCAATATGATGCTCGTCAGCAAGTTTCTTAGCTGCTTCATCATCTGCTACTTCGTCAAAATCAATTCCTGCATATTTCTTGATAGCATCGTTCATGGTCAGACGTGCGAACGGCTTACCAAGATCGATCTCAATACCATTGTAGGAGATCTTTGTGGAACCGCAGACTTTCTCTGCAAGGTAACGGAACATGGACTCTGTCAGTTCCATCATTCCTTCATAATCAGTATATGCCTGATAAAGCTCCATCAGAGTGAACTCCGGATTGTGACGGGTGTCAACACCCTCGTTACGGAATACACGGCCGATCTCGTAAACTCTCTCAAGTCCGCCTACGATCAGTCTCTTAAGATAAAGCTCCAGGGAAATACGAAGCTTAACGTCTTCGTTCAGTGCGTTGTAATGTGTCTCAAATGGTCTTGCAGCTGCACCGCCTGCGTTGGAAACCAGCATTGGTGTCTCAACTTCCATGAAGTCACGTCCTGCAAGAAAGTTACGGATCTCCTTCAGGATCTGGGAACGTTTGATGAATACCTTCTTGCTGTCCTGGTTCATGATAAGATCCACATATCTCTGACGATAACGGGTATCTGTATCTGTCAGTCCGTGGAATTTCTCAGGAAGGATCTGTAAGCTCTTGGAAAGAAGAGTCATCTTCTCTGCATGAATGGAAATCTCACCTGTTCTTGTTCTGAAAGCAAATCCCTCCAGACCAAAAATATCACCGATATCAGATTTCTTAAAATCTGCATAGGAATCGGTTCCAATGGCGTCTCTTGCCACATAAACCTGAATGTTACCCTGTAAATCCTGGATATTGCAGAAAGAAGCTTTTCCCATTACACGCTTGAACATCATACGTCCTGCGATCGATACGTGGATCGGGCTTGCGTCCATGATGCTTCTTCTTTCTTCATAATCCTTCTTCTGAGCCTCTTTTGCCTGCTCTTCATCAAGACCTGTTACATCAAGTTCCTTGCGATCTTTGAGAAGCTCTGCCTCATGTGCTTCATAGAGATTCTTTACCTCAAGGGAATGATGTGTCTGATCAAATTTTGTGATCTGAAACGGGTCCCTGCCATTTGCCTGAAGGTCTGCCAGTTTATCACGACGTACCTTAAGCAACTGGTTTACATCCTGCTTCTTCTGCTCTGCCACTTGTTGGCCTCCTTAATCTATCTGTCGTTCAAGCGGATCTGTGCGATCCGCTCCGTTGTCTGCTTTATACGTTTCTCTGGATCTCAAGAACCTTATATTTCATGATTCCGGACGGCATCTCAACCTCAACGATATCGTTGGTATGTGCACCGATCAGTGCCTTACCTACCGGAGACTCGTTGGAGATTTTGCCCTCAAGGCTGTTAGCCTCTGTGGAACCTACGATCTTCAGCTCCATGTCTTCCTCAAACTCAAAATCATGAACCTTAACCTTGCAGCCTACGCTGATTCTGTCAAGATCTACTTCGTCCTCTACTACAACCTCGGCATTTTTGAGGATCTTTTCGATCTCCTCGATACGTGCCTCGATATCTCTCTGCTCATCTTTTGCTGCATCGTACTCAGCGTTCTCAGAAAGGTCTCCCTGCTCTCTGGCCTCTTTGATCTTTCCTGCAACTTCTTTTCTTTTAACAACTTTCAGATCGTGCAGCTCGTCTTCCAGTTTTCTAAGTCCTGCGTATGTGAGTAAGTTCTTCTTTGCTTCTTCCATTTTGCCTTACTTCCTTTCAAAACCGTGCTGTTTTTTCTGTAAAAATACAGCTTCGGATATTTCTGTTGCTACCATTCCCAAGAGTTCTTTTTCCAAAAAAGGGCGTAAAAATCTCAGGATATTCACAATTCCTGTATTATACCGAAAAGCCCCTGTATTGTCAAGCATTCCACGTCGAAAAAAGAGCTCCGAAAACGCAGAAAAAACCGCAGGAAAATTCAAATTTCCACACGGTTTTTCTGTAGTATTTTCTCTTATTCTGTTTCCTGTTTTTCTTCCGGGAAAAGATCTTTATACCGGTTGATTACCATCTGTGTCTGGAACTCAAAATCCTGCTTGTGCTGATTGACCAGCGTGGACAAAATAATTCCGGAAAACCAACAGACAATCGCTGTCATAATCACAAATCCGCTTACAATCAGTGTAGGCAGCTTGTTGACAGTTCCCACTTCCAGAAAGTGAATCAGTACCGGAATAAAAAATATCATCCCGATTACAAACAACACCGCTGCTATAATAGAAAAGAATTCCAGAGGTTTGTAATTTTTAAACATTCTCATGATCGTCTTCAGTACTTTAAATCCATCTGCGTAAGTGTTCAGTTTGGATTCGCTTCCCTCCGGGCGGTCACGGTACTCAATAATTACATTCTCAACCTGCATGTTCTTATCTATGGCATGAATGGTCATCTCTGTCTCAATCTCAAAATTTCTGGAAAGAACCGGAAATGTTTTTACAAAGCGGTAACTCATGGCACGGTATCCGGTCATAATGTCCTTGATATCACTTTTGAAAAGGCGGTTGATGGAACCACGGACAATGCTGTTTCCAAAATTGTGGAAAGGACGTTTATTCTCGGTAAAATATGTAGAGGAAAGGCGATCTCCGACTACCATGTCTGTTCCGTTCTTCAGAACTTTCTCACACATCTGTGCCGCAAATTCCGCCGGATATGTATCGTCCCCGTCAACCATCAGATAACACTGTGCGTCAATATCACGGAACATACTGCGGATTACATTGCCTTTGCCCTGCTGAAGCTCGTAACGGACAATGGCTCCCTCTTTCCTCGCGATTTCATCTGTACCATCTGTGGAATTGTTATCATATACGTAGATCACAGCCTCCGGAAGTGCTTTTCGCATGTCACGGATAACCTTGGCTACAGTCTTGCTTTCGTTATAGCAAGGTATCAAAACTGCTATTTTATCTGGCATCTGTACTTTTTTTCTCCTGTAAAACTCTTATGTTTTTTGACCGACCCACTGACTGTAGCACGCGTTCTGTTCCTTGTCAATAGCCCTGGCTGTTTCTTCCCTTTTATCGCTGAAGAAGCATATCTGTAAGCTTTTTCAATTCCTCATAACTTGCGATATTGTTGGATTCTCTCCGGATTCCGGCACTGTGCCTCATGCCGGCCGTATACCAGGCTACATGTTTCCGCATTTCACGGATTCCGATATATTCACCCTTAATCTCGATCTGGTTTCTGGCATGGCGCAAAATCATTTCGCAGACTTCCTCCACGGATGGTTTCGGCAGTTTTTCTCCGGTGAGGAAATAGTGGTTCAGCTCCCGGAAGATCCACGGGTTTCCACGTACTGCCCGGCCGATCATCACGGCATCACAGTCCGTCTCTTTAAACATGGCTTCCGCAGTTTCCGGAGAAACGATATCTCCATTTCCGATCACGGGAATCGTCACAGCTTCCTTCACCCTGCGGATGGCATCCCAGTCTGCCTGGCCGGAATAATACTGCTGTCTGGTTCTTCCATGTACAGCAACAGCTGCTGCCCCGGCATCTTCCACACGTTTTGCAATCTCAACCACATCCACCGGTGTATTGTCATCAAAACCAATACGCACTTTCACAGTCACCGGTTTGGAAATGGCACCGGAAACGCTGCGTACAATCTCTTCGATCAATTTCGGATTTTTCAGAAGTGCAGATCCTTCCCCGTTATTTACCACCTTGGGGACCGGACATCCCATATTGATATCGAGAATATCGAAAGGCCTCTCCTCGATACTTTTTGCCACCTCTGCCATCAGATCCGGCTCACTGCCAAAAAGC
>OCAD01000394.1_pt1 | contig 30588 bp, 22 predicted proteins | sample 1538261 | NCBI WGS metagenome assembly OCAD01 (sample SAMEA2580261, study PRJEB22360) | human gut metagenome | biome: human gut; feature: human-associated habitat; material: faeces | place: Denmark | collected 2008/2010
GACGGAAAGCACATTAAGTGCTTTCCTTTGCGTGCGGAACTCGCGACAAACTTAACCCCCGCCCTCAGCCCCGGAGACCCTCCCTGCTGTCACATTGTTCAATCAGTTTTGCGGGCGTGCGCCGCTGCGCGGCTAGCCCGCATGCTCCTCGACGGGGTTGGTCTGATGGATCTTGTTGAACTTCCGCCTTTGGCTCAAATGGAAACGGGGGACGCATCTGCATCCCCCGTTTTTGTTGCGGTTAGTCTAGGTCAATAAACTTGGTGCTTAGGATCTTGCCGTCTTTGACGAGCATTCTGGCCATGGTGGGGCCTCGGGTGCCTCTGGGGTAGCTGGCGCTACCTGGGTTGAGGACTAAGCAACGGCCCACTTGGGCTTCTTTGGTTACGTGGGTGTGGCCGTTGATGGCTACGTCTACGGATCCCACCGGAAGGTCTTCGCGGTAGTGGGCTACGGCGAATTTGAGGCCTTCGTAGGTAAAAAGCGCAAGACGGTCTACATCGGGGCCGTAGTCGCGGTAGTAATCGTTGTTGCCCAGTACGGCCCGCACGGGGGCGATGGTGCATAGGTGCTCGTAGTCCATCTCTGACGTGAGGTCGCCGGCGTGGATAATCAGATCTGCGCCCTCAAGCTCATCCAAGAGCGCAGGCGATAAATAGCCGTGGGTGTCCGAGATGATGTCGATGCGCTTGGCGCTTGCGCTGTTCATGGGATCCTTCCGCAAAAAACGATTCGGCAGATACATACAAAAAAGCCCCACGGCTCCGCAGACGATGGGTCTACAGGGCTGCGGGGCCAGTGTGCTAGAGACTCAGAGCCTTCTTGAGCGGCACGACGCGGCGGCGCGAAACCGGCACGCGTTCGTCGACGCCCGTAATGCCCAGCTGGATGGCGCCCGAGGGCACCGTCTCCACATCCGTGACGCACGCCAAGTTGACGATATAGCGGCGGTGAACACGGAAGAAGCCAAAGTCGCAGAGTTTGGCCTCAAACTGCGCCAGCGAGGTCGTCGACAAAAAGCGATCATCGACGGTATAGATGCAGGAGTAATCGTCCTTGGCCATGATAAAGCGAATGTCGTCCACGGGAATGAGCACCTTGCGGCCGCCCTTTTCCACCGGGATACGCTCGATGGTCACCTTGCTGTCCGTAACCGGCTTGGTGCGTTGCATGACCTTCTCGATCGCGCGATCCAAGCGAGCTTCCTCGACCGGCTTCATCAGATAATCGACGGCATCCACGTCGAATGCCTCGACCGCATGGTCACTATACGCAGTCACAAACACGATCGCCGGCGGATTTTTGAGCTTATGCAGCGCCTCGGCAAGTTGCAGGCCCGAGGCACCGGGCATCGAGATATCGAGAAACACGACATCCACGCGACTTTCCATAAGCATCTCGATGGCGGAGCGGACGCTCGACGCCTCCGTGATCGTGCCGATCTTGCCCGTTTGCTCGAGCAGGAAGCGAAGCTCCGAGCGAGCCGGCGCCTCATCATCCACAATCATCGCACGCAGCATAGGGATAAAACCTTTCGTCAACTAACTACGCCGGGCATCCGTCGCATGACGTTGAGCCCGTAGTCTTTTATTTTACTCTTGAATGTCGAAGATGCTCTCTGACAAATCAAGATGAAGGAGCACTTTGGTGCCCTTGCCCGGCGCCGATTCGACACGCGTATAGGAGTGCGGCCCATAAAAGCGATGGATGCGCTCCGAAATATTGTGCATGGCCACACCGGCGCCGCCACCCTGGGGAGAGCTGGCGTCGGGACGGGCAGAACGCTCGTCAAACAGTCTGGCGGCGGTACCCTCATCCATGCCCACGCCATTATCGGCCACGGCAATCAAGATTGCATCCTCGCCGTCTTGGTGAACGGTCACGTCGATCCTCAGGGCGTCGTCATCGCCCATACCATGACGTACGGCGTTCTCGACAATCGGCTGGATCACGAACGCCGGCACCAGCGTATCTTCCACGTCCTCGGACACATCGAACGTCGCAAGCACGCGGTCCTCGCCAAAGCGGGCCTTCTCAAAGGTAAGGTAGCGCTTGGTCTGTGCGACCTCGCGCGAGACCGGAATAAGCGATCCCGAGTTGTCGAGCGTGGCACGATAGAACGATGAGAATTCACGAAGCAGTTCGCGGGCCCGCAGCGGGTCGGTGCGCGTAAACGATGCAATGGTGTTCAGCGTGTTGAACAGGAAGTGCGGGTTAATCTGCGCCTGCAGCGCACGCACCTCGGCGCGCGCCGTGAGTTCCTTTTGCACCTCGAGCTCGTGGATGGCGAGCTGTGTGGACAAGATCTCGGCAAAGCCCGAGGCAAGCGCATACTGGGTACGGTCGACGGCGCGCGGGGTCTTGTAGTAGAACTTGAGCGTGCCGACGGTACGATCGCCCACCTTGATGGGGGCGATAATGCCGGCGGGGACTTGGTTGTGCGAGCCGTCCGAGCCCACGACATCCACCATACGGTTGAACGACTGCACGATGCCATGTTCGATAACGTAGCGTGTGGCAAGCGTGTGGATGGGAGTATCGGGCAGCAGTTTTTCCTCAAACTCGCCCGCGCAGGCAAGCACGTTGTCCTCGTCGGTGATGGCCACCGTCATGGCGCGCGTCTCGGGCAAAATGCGCCGGCACACCAAACGCGCTGACTCCTGCGTCAGACCGCCCTTAATGTCCTCGAGCATGGCCGAGGCCACCGAGAGCGTCTCCTCGGTGTACTGGGAGCGCACCGAATCGGGATTGAGCGTCAAAAAGATAAAGATGCACAGAAAGATGCACAGCAGCGCGCAGGCAATCACCGTGGCGATCGGCTCGATACCGGTCACCAAGGCAAAAATAAAGTACACCAGCACGCAAATGGCGCAGGCAACGGCAATGATGCGAAAGATTGATATTGAACTATCGCGCTGGGCGCGGCGGTCGATCATTCGGCCCCCTCCAGGATACTGATCAGTTGTGCGTCACGCCAAAGCCCGTCCATGATCTTGGGCCAAAAGCTCTGGAAACGCAGGTAGCTTGCAGCGTTTTGGCGCGCATAGGCCTTTGCCTCGTCGATACCATGGCGCCAGATGCGCAGGTAGCCCTCATGCTCGCGGGTAAACACGCTGCGGACCATAGCGGTCTTGCGCACGCGGTCGTCGAGCTCGCGCGAAATCCACGGGCCCGGGTAGGGCATGAGCGATGCCGCCGTAACGGGAATGAGCTCCTTTTGATGCGCGGCGAATGTCAACTTGGCCCGTTCGTAGTACCAACGGTATACATCCTGCATAAAGCGCGGTGAGCGCTTTTCGGACTCCGGAGGCAGATGGCGCACGGTCCACTCGTTATCGAACCACACGTCGTAGCCAAACATGCGCATGTTAAAGAGGTAATCCAAGTCCTCGCCGCGGGTGATAAACGGGTCAAAGGCCACACGCGTAAAGGCGCGGGCGTGCAGGGCCATCAGGCCGCCGCACACGTAGTTGGAACGCGAGATGCGGGTGCCCGAGAGCGCCTTTTTCATCCAACGGTTGAACTCGATGCGCTTGGTCCACCAACGATGGCAGATGCCCGCCTTGTCCGTGGGAGCCAGCGGCGAGCCGTCGCGATCGTAGAAATAACCGCTCTTGACCAAGATCGGCAAGCCCTGACGCGTCTGCTGCCCCAACGCATAGGTCGCGCGCTTCATAAAGTCGGCGTCGATGACAGTCTCATCGTCATCCAAGAAGATAACCGCGTCATGCCCCAGCACAGCGGCACAGGCTAGCCCCATATTGCGGATGGCACCGTAGCCTCGCAGGCTCACGCACTCGCCCGAACCCTTGGGCGCGATCTGAGCAACCCGGTCTGCGATATGCGAGGCCTGGGTGTTGGTGACAACGGTGACCTTGAGCGTGGGATGCGCGTCGACAATCTCGTGCACGCGCAGCGACACATCGGCTGTGGCAGAAACGGGACAGACCACCAAAAGGATGATGCGCGGGATGTCGCGCACCTGCTCAAGCGAGGCCAGACAGCGGTCGAGTTCGGGATTGTCGGCGTTGAGTCGTGTCGAATGGTCATAGGTGCCAGGGGCGTTTGCGCAAGCGTCATCGCCCGCCCAATACGTTGGAATCACGACTGTGGCGTTCATGCCTTACCCTCCCTGCAACACAAAAACGGGACGCCGCCAAACACAGGCGACGCCCCGCGACCTAGCTGATTCCATCATACCCACTTGGGCAAATCATTGCTCGCAAGTCGCAATGTTTATTGCGGATAACCCCAAAAGAGTACCGTGGACAGGCACAATAGCTGCTCGCTCCTATGCGGCATGCTCTGCCGCCCGAGTCATGCGGGACAGGCGGACCAGCAGCATAAAGCCAACGATCAGCAACACGCCAATGGAAAGGACGCCCAGTGACGGGTTGCCGGTCAACGAGGTGACGACCGACACCAGGAAGGTGCCCATGACGCTTGCATAACGACCAAAGATGTCAAAGAAGCCGTAGTACTCGTTGGATTTTTCCTTAGGGATAATGCGGCCAAAGTAGCTACGGCTGAGCGCCTGCACGCCGCCCTGGAACAGGCCGACCATAATGGCAAGCACCCAGAATTCGAAGGCGGTCTTTAGGAAGAACGCGGCAAACAGCACAATGCCCATGTAGGCGGCGACGGCCACCAGAATCATGTTGAGCGTGCCCACGCGTCCGGCGAGCTTGCCGTAGATGATGGCAGACGGAAAAGCAACAAACTGCGTAACGAGCAGCGCCAGCACCAACTGCGTCGAATCGATGCCCAAAGCCGAGCCGTAGCTGGTTGCCATGGAAATGACCGTGTGCACGCCGTCGATGTAGAAGAAGAACGCGACCATGTAGACCAGCACGGTCTTGTTGTGGGCGATCTCGCGCATGGTGTGTCCGACCTCGGAGAACACACCGCCCACGATGTGGCCGATGGTGTCCTCGGGACCGCGCTCGCGACCGTACTTTTGCTTATAGGTGCGAATGAGCGGCAGAGTAAAGATGAGCCACCAGGCGCCAGTGATGATAAACGACAGACGCGTTGCCAGCATGGTAGGGACGCCAAGAGCGGGGCCACCCATGATGAGCGCCAGGCAGATGACGAACGGCACGGTGGAACCGATATAGCCCCAGGCATAGCCCGAGCTGGACACGGCGTCCATGCGCTCGTCGGTGGTAATGTCGGGCAGCATGGCGTCGTAGAACGTCATAGAAGAGTTAAGGCCGATGGTGCACAGCACGTACACGGTCAAAAATGCCATGGCGGACATTGGGATAGCCTGCGCCAGGCAAAGCACCAGGCCCGTGAGGAAGAAGCCCAAGAAGAACTTGATCTTGTTGCCGGCGTAGTCGGCAAGCGCGCCCAGAATGGGCATGAGCATGGCGATGACCAGCGAGGCGATCGTCTGCGCATTGCCCCAGGCGACCACCAGGTCGGCCGAGGAAGCGCCGGTATTGATGGCGTTAAAGTAAATGGGCACCACCGAGGTATTGAGCAGCACAAGGGCCGAATTGCCCACATCATACATAACCCAGTTACGCTCGAGCTTGGTGTATTTCATGGACAGGGACCCTTCGTATTCGCCCGATATGCAGTTAGTTCATCGTACCCCAATTGTCCAGAACCGCCGGTAAGGATTCGGCAAAGGGGCACGCACGGGCCCTATTCCTCGCGGTCGAACTCCTCATCGGCATTGAGCACGCGACCGCTGTAGTTGACGTGACTGGTCACGGCATCCATGTCACCGGTCTCGATAAAACGTGCGACCGTGCACTCGTAATCGCCCAGCGCGCGATCAAAGACCTCGGGGAAACTCTCGTTCGAGACCTCGTCGGTAAAGGGATTCTTCCATGTCAGATGGCCCAGGTTACCGGTGCGCTCGGGCAACTCCGTCGTCACGCGATGAGCAAGGCCGTCGAGCAGCGAGTAGTCATGCACCAAGCCCTCAACCAGGGCAATCGCGCGCGTCTTTACCGAGCCGGCCGGCTCAATGGTGCGATAGAGCATCTGCATGTCCAAGACGGCGCCGGCGTACTCCCCCGCCGGGATGTCGATACCGTACACGCGCCCGGCGATGTAGCTCATCAGCACGCCGGCCACACGGTTGATGCGGTCGGTAGTGACGATCTCGCCCGCCGGCGGATAATCCTCGACCGTGGCCCCGTCACGTTTGAGCTGCAGCATCAGCACGTCCAGGTCGCTTTCGAGCACGGCGTGAACTTGACTGCCCGAAGCCTCGAGCTCGGGGTCGGACTCAACAATGCCAAACTGCTGCTCGTAGACAAAGGGGTGGGCATTGCGATCGAGCACATAGTGCGACAGCAGGCCCAGCGCAAAGGCGCGACCCAGATTGGCATCGCGCGGCTGTAGGTGCGACACGCCGTCGCGCAGGCACGAGAACTGGCGCGACATGCGCGAGCGGTGCATGACCTGAGCAAGCGACATACAGTCGGAAATGCGCGGCGTGAGCATGTGGAAGAAAAACGGGTCGGGACCTTGGTTTCCCAGGATAAAGGCGATGCGCTCCTCGTCGGACGTAATAACGCCCTGCGGAAGACGGTCGATGCTTTCCTCGCCAAACAGATGATGCGTAATGAGCGCGGGCATAATGATCCTTTCGATTTCATTCGATGTCACCCATTATGCCCACCGCACGGTCACGCCAAACCTGCGGCGGTAAACGATGATATGCAGACTGCCTACGCAAGTCCCAAGTGCGCCTTGACCTCGGCTGCGCGACGACGGGACACAGGCACCGTCGAGGTTACGCGATCGAGCCTGAGCTCCATAAGACCCGTGGAACCGATCTCGACATTATGCACGTCTTCCAAATTGACCAGATAACTGCGGTGGACACGGATAAAGCCCTCGGAGGCCAGGCGCCGCTCGAGCGAGGAAATCGACTCATTGACCAGGTATGTTCCCTCGGCGCAGACGGCGTTGCAAAAATCGGCGCGCGCCTCAAAGTAGCAGACATCCGCCACGGGAATGAACACCCTTTTGCCCCCACGATCCGCCGTCAGGCGCAAAGGTTGGCGCGGAGCATGGACGACACGGCGAGCGCCCAGGGCGGTCTCGATCTTGTCGAGTGCCTTTGACAAGCGGGCATCCTCGACCGGTTTGACGATGTAATCGACAGCATCGAGGTTATAGGCATCAGCCGCATACTCGGCAAATGCCGTCACAAACACCACGACTGGCGGCGTCTTTAGGTTCTGCAGCGTCTCGGCAAGCTCAATTCCCGAGCGACCGGGCATGGTAATGTCTAAAAACAGCACGTCGGGCTTGTTCGACAGAATCGACTCCACGGCCTCGGTGACATTGCCCGCCTCGGCAATCTGGCCCACACGCGTATCCTTTTCCAACAGATAGCGTAGCTCAGCCCTAATGGGAGGTTCGTCATCAACCACCAAGATGTTCCAGCCTTCGGACATATGTGCTTCCCCTCTTTTTCTCTCAATCCAACCGCGTGCTACGCCGTCAACGGCGCCGGCTCATGCGGCTCGCCGTTCAGCTCGACGATGACCTGCGTTCCCACGCCCTCCTGGGACTTCACGCGCATGCCGGAATCTTCTCCGTAAAAGAAATGGATGCGCTGAAGCACGTTGAAGAGCGCCAGGCCGCAACCTCGCTTGACGGAGCCGTCGGCGGTAATGCTCTCGGGCTCCTCCAGGCGATGTTGCTCAAACAGATGCGCGCAGACTTCTTCGCTCATACCGATGCCGTCGTCCTCGACGATGATCTCCAAACCGTCATCGGTCTCGAAAGCCCTAACATGAATAGAAAGCGGCTCGGTCTCGCGCTGCGCGTGCTTGATGCAGTTTTCGAGCAACGGCTGCAAGATAAACGGCGGCACCATGCAATCGCGCACCTCAAAGTCGATATCGACCGAGACGCGCAGACGGCCGTCGCCATACCGGGCCTGCATAAGATTGATATAACGAGTACCCTGTTCCACCTCGTGCTCGAGCGTGGTGAGCGTATCGGAATCAGAAAGCGTCTGACGATAGTAATTGGAGAAGTCGATCAGCAGCGATCGCGCCTTGTCGGGCTCGGTTCGAACGAGCGACACGATGGTGCTGATGGTGTTAAACAGAAAATGAGGATCGACCTGCGATTGCAAGGCGCGCAGCTCCACGCGGGCCGTAAGCTCGTCCTGGCGCTCGAGCTCAAAGCTCGCAAGCTGCGTGGAAATGAGGTCGGCAAAGCCCGAGGCAAGCGCCGTCTGGCGCATATCGATGCTGCTCAGACGGGGATAATACAGCTCGAGCGTGCCCACGCAATGCCCGCGCACGGTAAGCGGTGCGACAATACCGGCGCGCAGGCGCGGAAAGTAGCCACCTGTCTCGGTCGAGGCATCGCGCGAGAACACGCTTTGCTCACCGCTGTTGATCACGTTGAGCGTAGTCCGCAGCACCACCGGGGTGCCCGCGGGGCATTTTGCCGAGTCCTCGCCCCAGCTTGCCAACACCTGCTTGCCGTCGGTAAAGCAGATGGCAGAGGCGATAGTTTCGGACAGGATGATCTTAGAGGCGCCCAGGGCAGCTTCGGGCGTAAGGCCGCGCGACGTGTAGGCGAATATTTTTGAAGCGATGGCGAGCGTGCGGTCGGTTGCGCTCGATGTGAGGTCGTCGGGAACGACAAAGACGTACGAGAAGAAGAAGCACAGCATGACCAAGCCGGCAATGACGACAACGGCCGGAACGGGATTGGGATTATCGGTTAGATCCCAGATGAGCAGCAGGATAAGCAGCGGAACGACAATACCGAGCAAAATGGCTTGAACCACATGCTGAGCGGTACGAAAGACCTTGGTAGAGTTGTAGCTCTTGCCCAGAATCAGCCTATTGAGATCCACCGTCATCTCCTTCTTACCGACGCACCCCATAGCAATAAAGAGGGCCGCAAGCGACCCTCTCCATTGCATTATGCAATCAAATACTGTGTTTTACATCAAGCCATCGATGAACGGTAGCTTAGGCGCTGTACTTGTTTGCCTCGCCGAAGGTGCCGCCCTCGACAATCCAGCCGTCCTTCATGATGACGTCCATGTTGTCGGTGTTGAGCACGTGGATGTCGGCGGCGACGTCACCGTTGACGACCAGCAGGTCGGCGCACTTGCCGGCCTCGATGGAACCGGTCTCGTCCTCGATGTGGCACATCTTGGCACCGTTGAGGGTGGCGCAGGTGATGGTCTCGACCGGGGTGAAGCCGATCTTGTCGACAAACTCGTACATCTCCTCGATGGAGCAGGTGCCGTACGGGGTGACGAAGGAGAAGGAGTCGGAGCCGATCGTCATGACGACGCCGCGCTTCTTGGCCTCGCGCAGGCAGTCGTAGTTGCGCTGCAGCTCCTTCTCGACCAGGGTGCCCTCGTACTTGTCGTGCAGCTCGGGGACGTAGACGGGCGGATAGGTGGCGTACCAGGTGGGCAGGAAGGCGATCGTCGGCGTGAAGAAGGTGCCCTGCTCGGCCATGAGGTCCATGGTGCGCTCATCGATATCGAAACCGTGGATCAGCTGCTCGCAGCCAAAGCGGACGGAATCGTAGGCAGCGGCGTGGTTGTTGTAGCAGTGGCTCCACACGGGGATGCCGACCAACTTGGCCTCTTCGATCACGGCCTGGATCTCCTCGGAGCAGTAGTGCTGGTCGCGACCGGAGTCCCAGCGCCAGATGCCGCCACCGGTAGCCCAGATCTTGATGGCATCGGGGTTCTCGCGCAGGCGACGACGGACGGCCTTACGCAGATCCCAAGGACCGTCGACCTGATCGCCCCAGGGGTGCGATTCCTTGTTGAGCTCCTGGCTGCAGTGGTGGGAGTCACCGTGGCCGGCAACACGGCAGAAGCCGAGTCCGGTGGCCAGGACGCGCGGGCCCTTGAAGACGCCCTTGTCGATGCAGTCGCGAATCTGGATGCCAAAGCGGCCGATCTCGCAGACGGTGGTGAGGCCGTGGGTGAGGCAGTCGTAGGCCTGCTTGACGGCGACGGCCTGCTTCTCGAGGAGCGGCTGCATGACCCAATCGGTGTCATCGTCGGTCAGGTTGCCCGAGAAGTGCAGGTGGGTGTCGATCAGGCCGGGAAGGACGGTCTTGCCGGCGGCGTCGATAACCTCAACGCCCTCGGGAAGGTCCTGCATGACACCGGCATACTCGATCTTGCCGTTATCGTCGACGAGAACGAGGGAGTTCTCGACCGGCTCGGCACCGGTGCCGTCGATGAGCTTGCCGCCAACGATTGCATACTTAGTGGACATGGTTCCTCCTTATGGATCCATATAGTGGGCGAGGCCGTGTTGGGTTAAGGCCTCACAAAGCTACCCAAGTGGCGCCGGGTTCGGTGCGCGGGAGAGAGGATTCCGCGCACCCGATCCGCCCCGGCTAGGCGTTACTTTTTGCGGGAATTGGTGAAAGCCATGAGGGCCAGGCCAATAGCCAACCAGCCGATCACGATGCTCCACTCCACCATGTTGAGGGAGGCGGGAGAGAACGGGATCACGAGCAGGCCAATGATGGTGCCGCAGGCAACGATAGCGAGGCTGATGCCAAACTTGCCGCCGGGCACCTCGTAGGGACGAGGCAGGTCGGGCTCGGTGAAGCGCATGCGCAGGCAAGCGAGGGCGACCATGCCGCAGGAGAAGATGAAGGCGAGAGCCGACACGTTGGTCAGAGGGATGAGCATGTTCTTGCCCAGGAACGGACCGACGACGGTGATGACGCCCAGAACGACGCAGGCGAGCTTGGGAGCGCCGGACTTGGGATCGACCTCGGCGAACTTCTCGGGCAGCTGGCCCTTTCGGCCCATGGCGAGCATGATGCGGCTCGTGGCGCCGTAGAAGGAGTTCATCGGGCCCATGGGTCCAAGCGTGGCGATGACGAGCATGGCCAGGTACAGGAGCATGTTGATGCCCTTGAGGCAGGCAAGCGCGGGAACCGGGCTCTTAACGAACTCATGCCAGTCGAGGATGGTGCCGAACGAGTAGATGCAGACCATGTAGAAGCCGCCTGCGGCCAGCAGGGCCAGGGAGATGATCTTGCCGAACTTGTTCCAGTTGAGGCCCTCGGCCGCTTCCTCAGCCTGCTGAGGAATGGTGTCGAAACCGGCGTAGAAGAACGGGGTCAGAACCAGGACCGAAACGATGCCTGCGAACAGGCTGGTGCCCTCGGTAGCAGGCTTGCCGCCGCCAGCACCGGTGACCTGGGAGAACACGGGCATGGCGTTGTCCGGCGAGCCGGTGAACAGCGAGACGCCCATGGCGAGCAGCATGCCGCAGAGCAGGGCCTTGGTCAGGAAGGCCTGCAGCTTGGCGGCCGAGCTGGCACCGCGGAAGTTGAGGAAGATGACGTAGACTGCAAAGCCGAGCGCGATCAGCGTCGGGAACAGGTAGACGTCGGCCCCCAGTATGGTGTAGAGCTTGACGGCGCGCAGCCACTCAAGGCCGGGCAGGCTGCCGAACATCTCGGACACGAGGGTCGAAATGGCGATGGCCTCCCACGGGCACAGGATGCCGTTGCCCAGGGCCAAAAGCCATCCGGTGATGTAGCTCAGCGTACGGCCAAAGCTACGATCGACATACTCGACGATGCCGCCCGAGATGGGGATAGCAGCCGTGAGCTCACCGAAAACAGCTCCGACGGGCACGAGGAAGATTGCACCCAAGAGGAATGCGATCATAGCGGGAACGGGACCGCCGCCCACGACCATCCAGTCGCCGACCTGCAGAACCCAACCGGTACCGATGATGGCACCGAAGCCGATGGTAAAGAAGTTCCAGAGCGAGAGCGTTTTCTTCATGCCGCCGTTATCCTCGACTGCAACTTCTGCGTTCTTGTCCGCCATTGTTCCCCTCCTTTCCTATTTGACGCCCTTGGCGTCACCCCTTGCGCGGTCCGTTTTGCCGCGCGCTTTTATTCCATGGCTTTAAGATACGGCCTTGGCGCAGCAGCGCCGCTCGCAGCTCGACCGAAGGCAGAACTGCAAAACGAGCGGCACCGTTTTTGGGACGAACGGCACGGTTTGCCGCTCATTGTTGCCGCCCGTCCGACGGGCGTACGCTCATCGGACGCATAGAGAGATGTTTTTGAGGCCGTGTGTTTTGCGCCTTTCGTACCGTTTACCGAGCTTTTGACGCGCAGACCCATTTGTTGCACATCTTTTTTGTAGGATAGACAGGTTATACATGAGACAAGGCGGTACGAATGGCATACGGATACAACGACGGTGATCAACGGCGACAAAGCGTTCGCCTTGTTGGCCGTACCACGCCGACGCCCAGAAGTGCCACGAGCAGCAATCCGCAACGTCCTCAAGAGCAACCCAGGCCTTCGTCTCGGCAGCAGGCAAGCAGAACGCGGCAGAGTGGCCGTCTGAGCACGGGCACAAGCGCGCAGCAAGATAGCCGCTTGGGCGCGCGCACTCGACAGCGTCAGGCCGAGGTTCCGCAACTGCGCCGCAACGGCGCACGTCAGCCCGGCATCCATATCAACCGCTTCTTTTCGCATCCCCAAGGCGGACGCGACGGCAAGCCTTACCGCTCGACATCGCACGTGAATGCCCCCGCCCTGCCGGCTCGTCGACTCCGCCTCGCACTGTGCTCTATCCTCACCTGTCTGGTCTTTGTGTTTATGAGCTCCTGTATGTCCCACGGCTCGGCCGGTCTCGAGCACACCGCCGAGGACAAGCTGCTCAAGGCCCCCGTCGCGCCCGGTTATTCTTTCGCCTTTTCGACCCCGCGCTCGCAATGGCAAGCCGGCACGATGCCCCATATCTATCAGATCGACCCCGCGTGGTCGGAGCTGCCTTACGCCGGCGGCACCATCCGCCAAAATGCCTGCGGGCCTACGTGCCTCACCATGGTCTATATCTTTAAGACGGGACGCACCGATATGACCCCCGTCGATATGTGCGCGCTTTCCGAGGCGGGCAATTACGCCCCCACCGGTGCAACGGAATGGTCGTTTATGACGAGCGGCGCGTGGCAGTTGGGACTTAACGGAACGGAGCTCCATAACGATCGCGACTCTATGACTCAGGCGCTGCGTTCGGGAGCGCCCGTCATCGCCGCCGTTCGGCCGGGCACCTTTACCAACGTGGGCCACTACATTGTGCTTTACGGTATTGACGACGCCGACCAGATTGGAGTCTTCGATCCCAACTCGGCCAGCCGCAGCGCCCGCCGCTGGGGCGTCGTAGAGGTCCTTAACGAAGTCGAAGCCATGTGGGCCTACTACTAGTCATTGGGGACAGACTTAAATGAGTGGTCGTTGGGGACAGCCTTTGTAGACGACCGCTCGCGCTGTCGAAAAGAACTGTCCCAAGCTGCCGGCAGGAAAGGAACATCCCCAAGTGCCGGGTTGCCCTATGACTAGGTAAATAGCAAAAGCCCCGCAGTCGGAGCGGACTGCGGGGCTCATGAAGAGAGGCTAGTTTGTGGGCGCTTTGCCTGGCGCCCACGAGAGAGGCAACAGAGTAGAGACTACTCGTGGATGCGGGTACCGGAGAGGCCGGCCATGGTCTCGGCGGCCTTGTCCAGGGCGCCGATGATGCAGGTGCGGCCCTTGCGGGAACGGGCGAACTTGATGGCGGCGCGGACCTTGGGCTCCATGGAACCCTTGCCGAACTGGCCCTCGTCGGCCAGGCGCTCGGCCTCGTCGGCGGTGATGTCCTCGAGCTCCTCCTGGTTGGGCTTGCCAAAGTTGATGGCGACATGCTCAACGGCGGTCAGCAGGAACAGAACGTCGGCGTCGCAGTCCTCAGCCAGCAGCTCGCCGCCCAGGTCCTTGTCGATGACGGCGGGGACGCCCTTGTAGCAGCCCTTGTTCTCGTAGTCGCGGACGACGGGGATGCCGCCGCCACCGCAGGCGATGACGATGAACTCGTTGTCGAGCAGGTTGAGGATGGAGTCAGCCTCGACGATCTTCTTGGGATCGGGGGAAGCGACGACGCGACGCCAGCCGCGGCCGGAATCCTCGACGAAGACCTTGGAAGGATCCTCGGCCATGAACTCCTTGGCCTGTTCCTCGGTGTAGAAGGGGCCAATCGGCTTGGTCGGGTTCTTGAACGCGGGATCGTCCGGGTCGCACTCGATCTGGGTGACGACGGTTGCGGCGTGCCAACGCTTATAGCGCTTGTGCATCTCGCGGCCAATGCCCTGCTGCAGGTGATAGCCGATGTAGCCCTGGGACATGGCGCCGCACTCGGGCAGCGGCATCTCGGGGGTGCCGATGGCGTCGTGGGCGGCGGCGAAGGCGTTCTGGATCATGCCGACCTGCGGGCCGTTGCCGTGGGTGATGATGATCTCGTTGCCCTGCTCGATCAGGCCGAGAAGAGCGTGAGCGGTGTTGCTCACGGCCTCGATCTGCTCAACGGGATTGTTGCCGAGGGCGTTGCCGCCGAGGGCGACGACGATACGATCGGGCTTGCCAAGAGGCTTAGACATTGCTGGAATCCTTTCTGTAAAAGGCCTACAACCCATTAATAACCCGCGCCCGTGCGATACGCGAGTTTATTAAGGTTTATATTCTCTTTATCGCTCATTTTATTCATTTTGAAAATAGTTGAACGGTGAACGGTCGCTTTTACCCGCTCAGCGTAAAGAAACCCAGCTCAAGCATATCTACGTCATTTACGTGCAACTTTATTTTAATAGAGCAGGGATTAGACCAGATTATGCAAACTATATCTTTGCGAAACATAAAACAGACAGCGCAAAATCTTACTCGCACTATACGAGATTCTATGCACTTATTGGACGAGTATGCAGCCCTGCAATAACATGGCGTTTTTCATCCAACTTAAGGAATATAGATGAGCCCCGAAAAGGCAGCCAGCCCCAAAGCACGGGGATAGAAGGCAGCAACGGCCACGCTCCCATCCACCCCCAAAGTGGCGCGAGGTTTCGCGGCAAAGCCGCGAAACAGCGACCGGGACAAAAGGCCCCCACAACCACGTCCTTCATCCGCCCACACAATCCGAGGACGTAGTCGTAGCAGGATCTGAGGGCTGACCTTCGCGGACACTCCGCAGGACGAAAGAACCCCCGCCGCACGTAGTGCGCAGCGGGGGTTCTTTCATGTCCGAGGACGTCCGCGAAGGTCAGCCCTCAGATCCTGCGGTGGGAGACCTAGGCCTCGTTGTACACCGTCTTGAGCTTCAGCAGGTGAGCGTAGCGGTCCATGGCAGCCTGCTCGTTCTCCTTGAAGAGCTCCTCGGCGCGCTCGGGGAAGGAACGCGTCAGCGAAGCGTAACGGGCCTCGTTCATCAGGAACTCCTGATAACCGCCCGCGGGCTCCTTGGAATCGAGCGAGAACTTCTTGCCGGCAGCAGCCTCGGGGTTGAAGCGGAAGAGGTTCCAGTAACCGCACTCGACAGCCTTCTTCATCTCGGCCTGGCAGTTCTGCATGCCACCCTTCTTGATGGAGTGCATCTCGCAGGGGCTGTAGCCGATGATGAGGGACGGACCGTCGTAGGCCTCGGCCTCGTGGATGGCCTTGAGGGTCTGAGCCGGGTTGGCGCCCATGGCGACCTGCGCCACGTAGACGTAGCCGTAGCTCATGGCAATCTCGGCCAGGGACTTCTTCTTGGTCACCTTACCGGCAGCGGCGAACTGAGCAACCTGGCCCAGGTTCGAGGCCTTGGAGGCCTGACCACCGGTGTTGGAGTAAACCTCGGTGTCGAAGACGAAGACGTTGACGTTGTGGCCGGAAGCCAGGACGTGGTCCAGGCCACCGAAGCCAATGTCGTAGGCCCAACCGTCGCCACCGAAGATCCAGAAGGACTTCTTGGTGAGGTAAGCCTTGTCGGCGAGGATCGCCTTGGAGGCGTCGCAGCCGCACTTCTCGAGCTCGGCAACGTAGGCGGCGGCAGCGGTCTTAGAGGCCTCGGCGTCGTTGACGGAGTCGATCCAAGCCTGACCGGCGGCCTTGAGCTCGTCGGACGGACCGTCAGCGGCGATGATCTCCTGCGTAGCAGCGATCAGCTTCTTCTGGACGGCCTCGTAACCGACGGCCATGCCCAGACCGTGCTCGGCATTGTCCTCGAACAGGGAGTTATTCCACGCCGGGCCGTGACCGTCCTTGTCCTTGCAGTAAGGAGCGGTGGCAGCGGGGTTGCCCCAAATGGAGGAGCAGCCGGTGGCGTTGGAGATGAACATGCGGTCGCCGGCAACCTGGGTCACCAGACGTGCATAGGCGGTCTCGGCGCAGCCGGCGCAGGAGCCGGAGAACTCCAGGTAGGGCTGCTTAAACTGGCTGCCCTTGACGTTGGCCGCGATGAGCTCCTTCTTCTCGGAGACGTTCTCGACCATATAGTCCCAAACGGGCTGCTGATCCATCTCCTGCTCGGTGGGAACCATCTCGAGGGCGCCCTTGGGGCAGACCTTGACGCAGTTGGTGCAGCCCATGCAGTCGAGCGGGGACACGGCCATGGTGAACTTCATGCCCTTGGCCTTGGGGCCCATGGCGTCGAGCGTGCGGGTAGCCTCGGGCGCGGCGGCAGCCTCGTCCTCGGTCATCGCGAACGGACGAATGGTGGCATGCGGGCACACATAGGCGCACTGGTTGCACTGGATGCACTTGGTCTCGTCCCAGTGAGGAACGACCACGGCGACGCCGCGCTTCTCGTATGCGGAGGCGCCCAGCTCAAACTGGCCGTCGGCACAATCGACGAAGGCGGAAACGGGCAGGCTGTCGCCATCCATGCGATCGATGGGCTCGAGCAGGTTCTTGACCTGCTGGGCGATGGCGGACTTGGTCTCCTCGGAGAGCTCGACGGGAGCGGCGTCCTCGGCGGTAGCCCAGTCGGCCGGAACCTCGAACTTACGGAAGGCGGTAGCGCCGGCATCGATGGCCTTGTGGTTGGCGTCGACGATGGCCTGGCCCTTCTTCATGTAGGACTTGGTGGCCGCGTCCTTCATGTACTGCAGGGCGTCCTCGGCGGGCAGAACCTTGGCCAGCGCGAAGAAGGCGGACTGAAGCACCGTGTTGGTGCGCTTGCCCATGCCGACCTTGGCGGCCAGGTCGATAGCGTCGATCAGGTAGACGTTGACGTTGTTGTTCGCGATATAGCGCTTGGCCACGGCGGGCATGTGCTCGGCGAACTCCTCGTCGCTCCACTGGCAGTTGACCAGGAAGGTGCCGCCCGGCTTGACGTCGCGGACCATCTTGAAGCCCTTGACGATGTAGCTGGGGTTGTGGCAGGCGACAAAGTCGGCCTTGGTCACGTAGTACGGCGAGCGAATCGGGGAATCACCAAAGCGCAGGTGCGAGACGGTGACTCCGCCGGTCTTCTTGGAGTCGTACTGGAAGTAGGCCTGGACGTACTTGTCGGTGTGGTCGCCGATAATCTTGATCGAGTTCTTGTTGGCGCCGACGGTACCGTCGCCACCCAGACCCCAGAACTTGCACTCGATGGTGCCGGGGGCTGCGGTGTTGGGCGCATCCTCGGCCTCGGGCAGGCTCAGGTTGGTCACGTCATCGACGATGCCGATGGTGAACTCGCGCTTGGGCTCGTCCTTCTTGAGCTCCTCGAAGACAGCGAACGCGGACACGGGAGGCGTGTCCTTGCTGCCCAGGCCGTAACGGCCGCCGACGACCTTGATGCCCGTCTTGCCGGCCTCGTAGAGAGCGGAGACAACGTCCTGGTAGAGCGGCTCGCCGATGGAACCCGGCTCCTTGGTGCGGTCCATGACGGCAATCTTCTTGACGGTCTCGGGGAGAACGTCGACGAAGTGCTTGATGGAGAACGGACGGAACAGGCGAACCTTGACCAGGCCGACCTTCTCGCCGTGAGCGTTGAGGTAGTCGATGACTTCCTCGAGCACGTCGCAGAAGGAGCCCATGCACACGACGACGCGATCAGCATCGGGAGCGCCGTAGTAGTTGAACAGGCCGTAATCGGTGCCGAGCTTCTCGTTGATCTTCTTCATGTAGCCCTCGACGACGGCGGGAAGCTCGTCGTAGACCTTGTTGCAGGCCTCGCGGTTCTGGAAGAAGATGTCGCCGTTCTCGTGGCTACCGCGGGTATGCGGGTGCTCAGGGTTGAGCGCGTGATCGCGGAAAGCCTGGACAGCGTCCATGTCGCACATCTCGGCCAGATCCTTGTAGTCCCACATGGCGACCTTCTGGATCTCGTGGCTGGTGCGGAAACCGTCGAAGAAGTTAAGGAACGGGGTCTTACCCTCGATGGCGGCAAGGTGAGCCACCGGCGAGAGGTCCATGACCTCCTGGACGTTGCCCTCGGCGAGCATGGCGAAACCGGTCTGGCGGCAGGCCATGACGTCGGAGTGGTCACCGAAGATGTTCAGGGCGTGCGAAGCGACGCAACGCGCGGAGACGTGGAAGACGCCCGGGAGCTGCTCGCCCGCGATCTTGTACATGTTCGGGATCATCAGGAGCAGGCCCTGAGAAGCCGTGTAGGTGGTGGTCAGAGCACCGGCGCCCAGCGAACCGTGAACGGTACCGGCTGCACCTGCCTCGGACTCCATCTCGACGACCTTGACCGGGGTGCCGAAGATGTTCTTGCGACCCTGGGCCGCCCACTGGTCGACATGGTCGGCCATCGGGCTGGACGGCGTAATGGGATAAATTCCCGCTACCTCGGTGTACGCATACGAAACATATGCGGCCGCCTCGTTGCCGTCCATAGACTTAAACTTACGCGCCATATACCCCTCTCCTCTCATATAGGTATACAGGCCCCGGCGATCGCCGGGATATTGGCGTGATGGGATTTTCGTTGTTGCTTCCAATCATCTGGCAGGCGGACTCAGCAGCAGGTACATGGCGTGGAGAGAAGGCATGCCGAGGCAAGGAGGGCTGCACGCGCTCCACAGGCCCAGCTACCCGTCTTGCACATGACCGAGCGCCGCAAAGGCCGCATGTCGGATGCTCCCGGGCACGCCCCGGCGATGGGAAGCGCCCGCAACGGAAATCCGCATGCGGGTTTATTGTACCCCGCCGTCAGGCCATATTTCGGCAAATATAGGTGGCCGGTAAAGGTTTACCTCGGGTGACTATTGTGCGCCCGGCACCGACGGGCACAGTCCCCTGGAACCCCACAGCAGTTGCGGTGAAATAGGGAGTGTTTTTGCTGTTAACGGCCTTAATCAGTCCCTATTTCACCGCAACTCATTGGGGGGGGGATGAGCTAGAGGGCGCCGAGGAGGATGGCGTAGGTGGTGGATTCGCCGAGTTTGAGCTCGTCACCGGGGCTGAGCCGGGCGGAGCGGCCGGGCTCTACTTGAATACACACGCTCGTGGCCCCGTTTACCACCACGGTGCCGTTCGTGGACGACAGGTCCTCGACAAACCATGTGCCAGAATCGTCGCACCAGATATGGGCATGGCGGGCCGAGACGTCGTCACCGACGTCGGTGATGTCGCCCTCCCCCGTTGCCAGGGCGCCGATCTCGACACCTTCCTCACTCGGCTGAATCCAGCGCGGGGCGCTCACCACGTAGCCGTTTTGCACGCGCAGCAGTCCCAGCGGATGCGCCGGCGCGACCTCGTGCTCGCCCGCGACCGAAGATGTGCTCAGCGAGCGCGGCGTCGACGTGGCGCCGCCACAGGTCGCATGAGCGTAGTCGATGGCATAGGTCACCGACGAACGTACATCTGCCGAGCAACCCACGGCGACAAACAGCACCAGGATGGCCTCGGCGCGCTCGGCAGGCATGAGTTCTGCCGCCTGGGACAGGCGATCGAGCGCGTTGCGATAGAGATTCGTGTCCTGGTGGCACTCTTCGAGCGCGCGTACCATCGGTTCACCTGCAGGACCGCACACCATATTGATCACAGCCGTGGAGTCCATGGGATTTCGCTGGCGCAGAGCCAGTTGTGACATAATACGCGCAGCCGAGGTACCGTATTCGGCAAAGTAGCGCTGCTGAAGCGTGCCGACCGGCGCGCGAACGATAAAGCGGGAAACCCAAGAGCGATCGGCGGCTCGGCTCTGCGGGCTGCGGCCGTCGGCGAGCGGACGGGACGAAAGCACCAAGCCGCACAGCTCGATATGGCTCAGATGCGCCGCGCGCTTAAAGATGTCAAACATGGCCCCGCATGGGGTGAGCTCAACTTGAGATGCCATGACCTAGGCCTCCTTAGTCGTAGAAATAGAATCGGACGATACTTCGACAGGTCCGCCAAAAGTACGGGCAGCTGCGGCTCCACCGGCAAGCGGAGTCGCCATCTGGGCTTTTGTGCGTCGCGGTGCCGAAACGGGAAGTTCAAAGGCAAAGCCCATCGCAAGCAAAAACCACGTAAGCGTATAGGTTGCAACCAGAGCGGCAACAAGGCCGCCCATCACGGCGCGTTGGGAAAATACGCTACATGCAGCCACAACCAGCACCGGAACCTCGCAGGCAGAAAGCGCAAGCACACCCTGCAGGAAGCCCGAGCGCCGATCGCGCGCAAGCGCCCCCGCGGCAACGCCGGCTATGCCTGGCAGCGCCAACGCCAGTGCGGCAATAATACCCGGTAGCGACCCAGACCACACGAGCGATCCCAAAGTCGCCGTCACGCGAGCGCCCGACGCCAGCAGCGCGGCCGAAACCACGATCACAGCCCAAACCACGCCACAGACGACCGTCGCGCCGACCATCAGCGCGCGACGAACCGCGCGGCCAGACGCATCCATGGGGCACGGCGTGAGCGGCTCGCCGCGGAGCGAACGGCCGACATTTTGCGCATAGTGGTCACAAAACGCTGAGAGCGCCGCCTCGACCGCCGCCGGCTCGGGACGATCTTTTTGATGGCTGGACAGACAGGCCATCACCACGTCGAACAGCTGGGCATCGACAAACGCCAGCGCATCGCGTAGCTCTTCGGAATCCGGCTCAAGCCCTAGCTGCTGGGCCTGCTCGGCCGCGGCGAGCGCCACATCGGGCTCACGACGAAGCAGCTGAGTCAAATCACAACCGGGCGCATGGGCACCAATGGGATAGTCGGGCCGCGTGTCCATCTTGAGACGGTAGGGGCTCGCGATGTCGCGCGTCTTTTTGCGCGAACCCGAGGTGCCCGAAGTGCTCGGCGCGGCTTCGTATGGCGCGACGCCGGCAATGAGCTCGTAAACCGTGCTTGCCGCGGCATAGACGTCGATCGCCGGCGACATACGCAAAGCGCGCAGATCGGGAATATCGTCGGTGAGCATCTCGGGCGGGGCATAGGCAACCGTCGCGCGACGCAGCGTGGCATAGCGCTCGGTAAAGGATGCCTTGCCGCCGGTACCGGCCACGGCCGACGCAGGCTCAAGCGCCAGCGACGAGCCAAAGTCGATCAGGCACAGGTCAAAGGTGCCCTCGGCAAGCTGCCGGTCAAGCGGTAGACGCGCCGTGCGCACCATAATATTAGCGGGCGAGATATCGCGATGGACAAAGCCCTCACCCACCAGGCTCATACGGCAGAGCAGATCGAACAGGTCGCGACCCAGACGCGCCGCCACAAGCGGCGACAGGCGTCCGGCATCGTCCACGGCAAGTCGCGAACGCAAGCGGGCAAGCGTCTCGCCCTCGACCCATTCCATGACAATTGCAGGCACACCGTCGACCTCGCCCCAGCCATAGAGGCGGGGAAAGCCCTTAAGGCCCGAAAGGGCGCGATGGCATTCGTATTCCTCGCGAAACGCCGCCTTGAACTTGGCGACCAGCGCCTCGTGAGCGGCATCGTCGTCAAACTCATCGCGCGTCGGCAAGATGAGCTGTTTGAGTGCCACGGCCTCGCCTTGGGCGTTGACGGCACGCGTCACGCGGCCGATACCGCCACGGCGCATGGTGGCATCGTCGGCAAACAGCATCGTAAAACGACGCAGATAGGCAGGCAGTTCGTCCTGGCCGAGCGCAATGGCCGGCTCAAACCCGTCGACACGCGCCAGGCGCAGACCGACCATGGGATCGCGACCGAGCGATTGTGGTGTGGTGGATGCAAGATCGGTCATCATAGGGCAAGCGCCGCCACGTTATTGTTGAAGTTACCGAGCGCGACGTCATCATCGCCGTAATGGCCGACCCATTGACATAGGTTGGTGTAACAGCCCCACAGATTGGCATACTGCTGATACCACTTTGACCGGGGCGAGAATGTCTGACGACCGAACTCGGCTCGAATAACAAACATCTCCCCGACCAGGCTGTCGCACGGTCTGGGATCTCCCGTAGAGTTATAGGTCGAGACCACGTCATTGGCACGAGAAACATAGCCGTCGAGCATGTTGTACTTGGTCACAAGCCAACTGTGAATGCTCTCTTCTTCAGCAGCGGAAAGGCCACCGGAGTTTGCATCGTTGTCAGTGTTGCCGCCCGTCGAGCCGCCGTTTCCAGACCCTCCGGTAGAGGAACCCGACCCAGAGCCGCCGCCCGAACTCGATGAATCCGAGCTACCGGGCTTGCCTGTCTGCTGGGCGTCCTGCCCCTTCTGCTGCTCGACCTTATTCACCGTTGCCGCCACGCTATTGTTGGACAATCGATCGATGATCTTGGTGTTGGTGAGCACGATGGTTTTGCCATTGGCAAGCGTGACTTCGTTGTCCGGGGCCTCGGCGCCGTCCGCATCGTCGGTGCCAAACACAATATGCCCGACCACACTTGCCCAAGCATATCCAGTCGTGGTGCCCAGATCGCTTTTGACCTCATGCCCCACGCGCGGTTCGCGTGCGGCATGCGCCTGCATCATGGACGGCACGGTCATGCCATAGGCAGAAACGCCAGCTATGACCAGCACCAGCGAGCACGATAGCAGTGCGTACGCCCGCGGCGCCAAGCCCAGTCGGCGTCGCATGCGCACCGCGGCGCCGCGCTTTGTCTGAGTGCCACCGGGCCGCATGCGTTCTCCTCCAACAAAAACACGCCGCTCGGGAGCGGCGCATTCATTCGAATCCATATTTGAGTGTATCAGCGAACCAAAAAGGTTGCGCAACGAATGGACAAATTAAGGATGCGAGCGGAAGCATCCATGCGATAAGCGGATACGAAGCATCTTTGTTGCACAACAAACTCACAGTCGCACGGGGAAATTATGACTACCCCGTGCGTCGCGAGGAAAACATACGGCAGGAGCAGGCTCGCCACCTAAATCGCGCGGCGGGCCTCGATGGCGCGGCCAAGCGTAAGCTCGTCGGCATACTCCAAGTCGCCGCCCACGGGAAGGCCGCTTGCCAGACGCGACACCTCGACGCCCAACGGCTTGATGGTGCGGGCCAGGTAGCTCGCCGTGGTCTCGCCCTCGATGTTGGGGTTGGTGGCGATGATGACCTCATGGATATCCTCGTGGCCCAGACGCGCCAGCAACTCGCGGATGTGCAACTGCTCGGGACCAATCTTGTCCATGGGGCTGATCACGCCGCCCAGCACATGGTACAGGCCGTGGTAGCTGCCCGTGCGCTCGATCGCCTGGACGTCGCGCGGCTCGCCCACCACGCAAATGCGAGTGGTATCGCGCATCGGGTCCTGGCAGATGGAGCACTCATCGGCCGTGGCGTAGTTAAAGCAACGGCTGCAAAAGTGGACCTCCTGCTTAACCTCCAGGATGGCCTCGGCCAGGCGGCGGGCCTCCTCGGCATCGGCCTCGAGCAGGTAATAGGCGATGCGCTGGGCCGACTTGGGACCAATGCCCGGCAGGCGGCCCAGCTCATCGAGCAGTTTTTGCAGGCTGTGATTCGCACTCATATATATGCGTGTCTTAGAACGGCATGCCCGGAATGTTGAGGCCGCCGGTGATGGCGCCCATCTGCTTATTGGCGAGCTCGTTGACGCCGCGGACGGCCTCGTTGACGGCAGCCATGATCATGTCCTGCAGCATATCGACGTCCTCGGGATCAAGCGCATCGGGATCGATGGTGAGGTTGACGAGCTCCATCTCGCCGTTAACAGTCACCTTGACCATGCCGCCGCCGGCAGAGGCGTCGACGGTCTGGGACTTGAGGTTCTCCTGCGCGGCGGCAAGCTGCTCCTGCATCTTGCGGGCCTGCTTCATCATCTGCTGCATGTTCATACCGGCCATGATGGCTCCTTTACGTGCGGCCGCACGCCGAGCTGCAAGGGCAGCCGGAGCACGGCGGGACTTTCAAACTCAAAAATCGTACCACGGCGCGCGGCGAGAGAGCGGGGCGGACGTGTTACCTCAGTCGATATACATGTCCTCCAATACAAACCGCACTCAAAGATTATGCAAGGTCGAATTATGCAAGGTTGCATAATATCGCACACTCAATCTAGTAGAGCCGAATCCGGCATTTCATGTGCGCCACTAAATAGCTAAATGCCGAACCGCTGCTCGAGGCGGCGCACATGGCGGCAGGGTATAATTTGATTGCCATAGATAGTAATTTGGAGGTGCCCCATGAATGCCCCCAACGCGCTCCAAAACATCCGCTCAAAACACCCCGTTGCATATGTGGTTCTCTATCTCTTTGTCGGCTGGGCATTGCTGGTTGTCATCACCCATGCCATAGCTTTTGGAGCAGAACTGCTGATAGCCAGCTCGGACCAGCCCGTCGTCAAATGGGAGACGACCGATGAGTGCACCGACGGAACCCGAACCGTCTACTACAACAGCCCGTCCCTCTATCAAGAGTTCAAGGTCAAGATAAAGGACTTCAAGATTGTCGATGCCGAGCTAGGCGTTTATTTGGCAATCGGAGCAACCATTAACGCCGAGCAAGTCGAGTACACGGACAGCCATGCGACGTATCGTATCGACCTCAGCATCCTAGGCCGACCGTCACGCACCTGTCTGCTCAAATGCGACATACGCGGCACCACACTACACATGTCCGAAATACAGATGCGCCCGGACAAGGGGTCCTCTTCTTGAGCAGTATACCCGCCTGCGCAGCTACTCCACCGGCTTGAAGATGGTGGCCTGGCCAAAGACGCTGCGGATGAGGGCTTTGGCCTCGTCCTCGGTCTGCGGGATGCTCGGGGCTGCGCCCTGGTGACCGAAGGGGCTGCCGGCGCCGGGGTTGGACTCCCAAGGAGCTGCGGGGGCGGCGTCGCCGGCGGGGACAGACGTCGCAACTGCGGATGCCGCGGGAGCTGCAGTCGAAGCGGCATGGTTGGGCGCGGGTGCCGCGGCAGGTACGTCGAACGGAGGCAGATCGTCCCCGCTCGCATCGCCGGCGAAGCCGCCGACCATGGCGTCGTCGTAGGGCACCTGCTCGGATTCCCACGGCGCAGCCTGCGCAGACGGCTGAGTCTTGGGAGCGGACGCGCGCTCGGGCGCTCGGGGCGCGGGCTCGGTCGGGAGCTTGCCCGTGGCAGGAGCGCCGGCAGGGTTGTCGGAGCGTAGCCAGGGGGCTTTGCCCAGGTCAGACGACTTGGGCTCGGGAGCCGGAGCAGCCGGTTTGGGCACAGCGGGTTCAAGCGCCGACGGGGTCGGTGCCGCTACCGGTGCCGCTTTTGGCTGCGTCGCGCTGGCGCTCGAGGATGCAGGGGCCGCCGAGGACACGGGTTGCGGGTCCGCAAATGCCGCAGCCCGTGCAGATGGAGAATGCTCCTCATGTTGAGGAGCCGGCGTGCCACCCCCATCCAGGACATAGTCGACGGCACGACGACCGAAGACTGCGCAGACCGTCGGCAGGACCACCGACTGTGTATCGGCGCGACCGAGCATCTTGATGGCAAAGGTCGAGCCCGCAGGGAACGAGACGGTGAGCTTGGAGCCGTCGTCGGCCGTGGCGCGGGCGTTGAGCAAAAGCCCTGCGTAGGAAGCCTGACGCGCCTTGACACGCTCGACAACCTCGGCCCATTTGCGCTGCAGCTCTCCGGCATCCTCGACCGCGGGCGTCTCGGCAGCACCGGCGGCGGCAACCTGGGCGGCGTTGTTGGGCTTGGACACCGACACGGTCGATGCAGCAGGCGCGGAAGCCGGAGCCGCAACGGGCTGAGGTGCAGGCGTTACAGGTCTGGGCGCCGGCGCAGGAGCCGCGGACTTGGTCGCAGGCTGGGCAGCCGGAACAGCAGCGCCGCGGTCCCAAGGCATACCGCCCTGGCGCGCGGACGTAGCAGCGGGGGCAGCGGATGCCGCCGGAGCGGCAGCACGAGCGCCCGAAATGAGCGTCGGCTGTTGGGCAGCAGCGGGTACGGATGCTGCAGGCGCGGCGGCCTGAGCAGCAGCCACGCTCGCCGGCACGGCGCCGTTGGCAATCATGGCCTCCAGGCGTGCCACGCGCTCGGCCAATGCCTCAATCGTTAAATCGGCCTCGGGACGCGCCAGACGCGTGCAGGCAATCTCGAGCACCAGGCGCACGTCGCTCGCGCCCCTCATCTCCAGTGCGGCATCGTCGAGCACTGTCAGCACACGGGCCAGGCGGTCGGCAGGATGCTCGCCAAAGGCAGCGGCCTCGGCAGCAAGCGCCTCGGCCTGCTCGGAGCCGCCCTCAAACAGCTCGGCACGGGCACCGGCAACGCAGGCAACGTACACGTCACGCACATGCGCCACCAGGTCGCGCGTCAGCTCCAGCAGGTCATTGCCCTCCTCAACCTGCGCACGGATCAGCCCATAGAGCTCGGCAACATCGCGATCGGCAATGGCGCGGGAAAACTCGCCCAGAATCTGGTCCGAAACCTCGCCCAAAAGCGAGCGGGCGTCGTCCGCATGCACAGAACCGTTGCCAAAGACGCTCAGCTGCTCCAGCGTGGACAGCGCGTCGCGCATGCCGCCCTTGGCATGGCGCGCCACGATAGCGAGCGCCTCGTCGTCGTAATCGAAGCCCTCCTGCTCGCACACGTATGCCAGGCGATGCTCGATATCCTCGTTGCCGATACGGTGGAAATCGAAGCGCTGGCAGCGCGAGAGGATGGTCTCCAGAATCTTTTGCGGGTCGGTGGTGCACAGCACAAAGATCACGTGCGCCGGCGGCTCCTCAAGCGTCTTGAGCAGCGCGTTAAACGCCGCCGTCGTGAGCATGTGGACCTCGTCGATGATATAAATCTTGTACTTGCCGCGCACCGGGGCAAAGTTGACGGAGTTGATGATCTCCTCGCGCACGTTGTCCACGCCGGTACGGCTTGCGGCATCGAGCTCGTAGACATCCGGGTGGTTGCCCTCGGCGATGAGCTCGCACTCCTCGCAAGTACCGTCGGGCATGCAGCCGCTTGCACCCTCGGCGCGCGCCGCCTCGGCATTGCGGCACAGCAGCGCCTTGGCCAGAATGCGCGCCATGGTGGTCTTGCCCGTGCCGCGCGGTCCGCAGAACAGGTACGCATGGGACAGGCGTCCCTCGGTGATAGCGTGCTCGAGCGTCGAGACGATATGATGCTGGCCCACCACGGAGTCGAAGGTGAGCGGGCGATACTTTCGGTACAACGATTCCATGGGTGCTCCCCCGGGTATACTGAGTCTTGTTGCCGCGACGGCCATGCGGTCGCACGGCATACTGCATTCATAATAACCCGTACGGCGAGCCCGCCGCGATAGGAGTCCAAAGAGCATGGCAGATGCAGAGAGCAACCTCGTTCCCTCCGAAGCAGCCGACCAGGTCGAGGTCGCGCTCGAGAAGCAGGCCGCAGCCGACGACGGTATCCTGTACCTCAACGAGTACCAGTACGAAAACGACCTGGTCACCGACTTCGCCCGCCTGGTCGCCTCGCCCAGGCGTCGCGGCTCGCTGTATGTCGCCGCGGCAATTGCCGCGCTCATCGGCATCGGCATGTTGGTGGCCGGCGGCAACTGGATCAAGTTTGGCGTCGTGCTGATCGTATTCGGCGCCTTTTTGGCCTGGTGGAGCAAGAACCTGCACCACACCCTCGCCCGCGACTTTATCGACGCCGTCGAGGCCGACGAGTCCATGGGCGGCCGCTATCGCCGCGTCGCCGCCAACGAGGACGGCCTGATGGTTTGGGGCAAGAGCGGCAAGTCGCAGTTCTTCCCGTTTGAAAAGCTCGACCACGTGCTCGACGGCGAGCGCATCTTTGTGGCCATGTTCGCCGACCAGGGCGTGACGATCCCTAAGGACACCTTTGTCCGCGGCGATGCCGAGCAGTTCGGTCCCTTCCTCAAGGCGCGCATCAACAAAAAACTCCGCATCGAGACCAAACGCAAGAAGATGAAGGCAGAAAAGGCCGCCGCCGAGGCCAAACAGGGCGACCAGCCCCAGGAGACCAAGGGCAAGCAACGCAAGCAGAAGAAGAACAAGAAGAAGCGCTAAGGCCAAGTCAGACAGGCAGCTTCGCATCCCGCTATCCTCCCCATGCACCCGAGCGTGCTACACTAGCAGCATCTATGCCACCGCGAATGGCTCGGCCCCGCGCCCGCCGCTCGCAAACGAACTTTAAACGCACGAGGGTTGGCCATGCCGCTTTTCTCGCAACATACCGCCCGGTTCTCGCCGGACGTTCCTTTGGAGGGCACCAGCTCTCGCGAGCTGCTCAAGCGGTACCAGCCGCTCGAGACACTTGCGACCGGCGGGTTTGGGGCCCCCCAGGACTTCCCCGGCACGGCATCGGCAACCGGCGGTTTTGGCTCCATCGAGATCTGCCGCGACACGCACCTGCGCCGCCGCGTCGCCATTAAGCGCATCCCCCTTATCAACGGTGCCGGTATGCCCGCCAGCGACATCATGGATGTCCTGCGCGAGGCGCACACTGCCGCCATGCTTCAACATCCCAATATCGTGCAGGTCATCGACTTTACGCACGACACAGCCTATGCCTACCTGGTTATGGAATATGTCGATGGCATGTCGCTGGCCGAGTTTTTGCACCGCGCGGACGGCCACTCACTTACCTTTGACGAGGCCGCGGCCATTGCCGATGCCCTGGGCCAGGCGCTCACCTTCGCCCATAGTAATGGCGTACTCCACCTGGACATTAAGCCCGCCAATGTGCTCATCGACCACTCGGGCAATGTAAAGCTCACCGACTTTGGCATGGCGCGACTGTCATCCGCCGGTGGCTTTGGCGGCTCGCGCGGCGGCACCATCGGCTACATGCCGCCCGAGCAGCTCGATATCGAGACCGGCACGGTCGATGAGCGCGCCGATGTCTTTGCCCTTGCCTGCGTTATCTACGAGGGCCTGTGCGGCAGCGCTCCCTTTATGGCGGCCACGCCCGCCGACTCGCTCGACCGCATCATCGGCGGCGCCACCTATCCCAGCGAGCTGATACCACACTTTCCCCCGGGAGCCGAGAGCGCGCTCATGAGCGCGCTCTCCCCCATGCCGCAGGACCGCCCCAACAGCATCGAGGCATTTTGCGACCAGCTCCTTGCCGGTCTGGGCAGCGTACGCGAGGGCCGTCGCAGCCTGGAGCAAATGGTTGGCGAGCTTTCGGATGACGAGCAGGAGCTCGACGATATCGAGCCGTCGCACTACGAGGACGACGCCATCGAGGTCGACCCCGCACTCGGCTGGGCGGGCACGCGCTGGAGCCATGCGCGCGACTACACCATGCGCGCTATCTCGGCGCTAACGTGCGGCACCTTTAGCTTTTTGCTGATGCAATCGGCCGGGGTCGCGGCGCTTCCCGGCCTGGTCATTGCGGCCATCGCGATCGGAGCGGCGGCTGGCCTGGCCCCCCAGATTGGCTCGGCCATCTCGGCTGTGGGCTTTTTGGTGCTCATGGCCAACGCCACCATGCAGGCACAGGGCATCCTGTCGATGCTGCCCGTCGCGGTGATCTTTGCCGCCGCCATGTCCGGTTGGTGGATCGCCTGGGGTCGCACCGAGACTGCCGCGAGCGCCACGTTCACCTGTGCACTCGCGCTTGGCTGTCTGACCGGCAATACCTTCCTGGCAGCTGGGGTCGCCGCCGGCGTCGCGTCATTTTGGCTCGGCCCGGCAAGCGCCGCCGCGGCAACGGGCATGGGCGCGCTTTTTGCCCGTCTGGCCACGGTCGCGCTTTCAGCCGGAGGCGTGCTGGGGCTCGGTAACGTTGCCGCAGCGCTGGGAGACCCGCTCCTTTGGGCTGCCTTTGTGCTGGTCGCGGCAACTGCCGCAGCATCATCCGCGCTGCTCAATGCCCATGCCAAGCGTGTCGATCAGGGCTCAAACCTTGCCGCAATCGCCACCATCGCTGTCACCGGCATCGGCTGCGCAGCGGCGTCCTGTCTTGCACACCATATGGAAATTGCCAGCCTTGCAGCCGCGGTCATCGCCAAGGCGGCGGTTGCGGGAATCCTATCCTCTATAATCGTTGGGATATGCCTATATTTGCTCGGATACCAAAGAACCTATACGGAGAGTGATCTTTCGTGAACTTCCTGAACATCTTCGAGGACCACGTGGCCGGCATCTTCGGTGCCACCCGTGCCCCGTTCTCCTTTAAGAAGCTTGCCAAGCAGGCCGCTCGCGACATGGAGGATCAGACTCTGGTGATCAACGGCGTCAACACGGCGCCGGCACTCTATACCATCCTTATCGCCGCCGACGACGATCCCATGCTCGCCCCGTTCTACCCCGAGCTTTCGCGCGAGGTCCGCGAGTTTGTGAAGGCGCAGGCCGAAAAGCGCCGCTATGTCTTTGTCGGCGAGCCCCTCGTGCGCTTTATGATCGATCCGCAGCTGCGCGCCGGCAAGTTCTCGGTCTTTGCCGAGAACGTCGATGCCCCCACGCTCGGTCGCCTGTACGAAGAAGAGCGCGCCTATCAAAACGGCCTGGGCCAGAACAACTCCGCG